>OGCQ01001349.1_pt1 | contig 30625 bp, 30 predicted proteins | sample 1570161 | NCBI WGS metagenome assembly OGCQ01 (sample SAMEA4384402, study PRJEB24528) | human gut metagenome
AGATTCAGTATAAATACTATAATTAATGCCATTAACTTATATTATTCACTCAATGCTACAACAAGAGCTATTTCAACATATTTATTAGATTACATGAATATCAAAGTGTCTCATGTAACTATATCTAAATGGATTAAAAAGTTTGATAAATATTTTAAATCCATAAGTGATGAGCTTACAAAAAATCTTTATTTAGGTGATGCTGATGAAACTGTCGTAAAAATTAATGGTCAGTGGTATTAATTATACTCATCAATATTAATTGCTTTTGCAACCTAAAAATTTTATAATTTCTTTAGGTCTATTTATTGTGCCTATTTTTAAAAAGTGAAATCCAATTTAACCTATCGGCTTATTAATTCTGTCGAAAACAATTCTCATCATATCTAATTAACAGAACCAGATTTTTTACTTATTTATAAGCATTTTATACAAAATCAAATAGTAATATTACTATGAACATTTTTTTATAAATATTAATAGGAGTTGATTAATATAAAAAAAGAAAAAAGAATAATAAAAATAACTATTTTATCTTTTACTTTATACTTAATAAGCATGTTAATATGGGAGTGTTTTATATATACAATTGTCAACATAGGCTTTTTATCCTTTTTAGGTTTTACATATAAATCTTATCTTAGCGTTATTTTATTTTTTACAATTTGTTATATTCTGCTTTTACCTGTTGACTATTATAGTTCAATCCTAATTGGTTTATTAAAAAGTAAAAATAATATCAGTAAATTTCAACAAAGAGTTCTTGATTTTATTTTATATTCCTCTTTTTCATCATTAGTAATTGGTTATGTAGATTTTTTTATGGAAGATATACATATAAGTCCTGCTAATCAAGTATTACTTATTATCCTTTATTATTTATTTGAAAGTTATTTTGATTATTTACTTTTAAGAAAAAAATAAGTCTATCCTTAAGTTTAGGATAGACTTATTACTTATAAAAATAATTCTTCTATTGATTTAGTCATTTCAATGGCTTCATCATAAAATTTGTCAACGTCTACTACACTTTCGTTTACACGAGCAAATTCAGCTGCAAAAGCTAAGGCATGACTACTTATAGTTGAAGATACTTTTGATTTTATATTAGTGTTATCTTTATTTTTAACTCTTATTAAAAAATCTTCAATTAACTTTTCATTTATATTCTCTTCTTGCAATCTTATTATTTTCTCTTTATTATCTATAAATTTCTTTATACTTATTAAATGATTTTGAAAATCACCATAAACTTCTCCATGGGTAAACATAAATTTGTACTTTCTTCTTTAGTAAAAGCACTTATATTTAGTGATGCAGTCATATTATTTTTAAATTTAAGTATACTTATTAAATTATCACATACATTATTATCACAAGAATATACACATTGACCATATTGACTATTTTTTAAAATTTTATTAATATTTATTTTTGTTGGATTGATATGTACACCCTTACTTAATTCTTCATCATTTAAATAAATTTTATGTGCACAGTAGGGACATTCTTTATCTATTGAACATCTATAACATAACTCACTCATATCAAGTTGAAGGTTTTCTCTTTTAAAATAATTTAACTCTCCAAAAGAAGAGACTTTCTCACAAGTTGAATTTGTTAAATATTCTAGCATATCTAAATCATAGCAGCTATTAGTTAAAAAAATTGGTGCTGTATCACTATCTAATCTCCAATTTCCTCTCACATATTTATGAGCAAATTTATCATAACCTATGTAAGAATTATAATTTATATTTATAAGCTGTCCTAACTCTTTAGATTCAATTATATTTTTAAGTTTTTTAAAAAAACTTGAATATCTATAAGGCATAGCTGCCATAAATATTTTATCTTTATTTTCTTCACATATATTTTCTAAGTTTACTAACTTATCCAGACTATTTGCAACAGGTCCTTCTACTAAAACATTATAACCCTTTTTTAATGATTTTACTGCTGCATCATAATGAGTATTATCTATACTTGATATTATAACTGCATGAGCAATTTTCTCTACTTTAAAAAAATCATCTAAATTTTCAAAAACTCTATTTTGAGGTAAATTAAAAATTTCTTGAAATTTATTTCTTCTACCTATTTTATTTTCAACGACTGCTACAACTTCATATAAATTTTTATTTTTTTCAAAATAATTACCATAAGTATATCTTCCTCTTATTCCTACCCCAATTATAACTACTTTTATTTTTTCCATAAAAATCCCCTTTTAATAATTAATTTGCTTATATAAGTAATTATAATATATATTTTTTATTTTGATAATTTATCTTGTCTTTTATTATAAAGAAACATATAAAAAGCTGCTGCAAATATTATGAAATATCCTACTACACTTAGTTTATCTGGATAAACTCCAAATAAAAATATACTAAGTATGGCAGAGAAAATTATATTACTATAATCAAATATGGAAATTTCCTTAGCTGGTGCATATTTATAAGCTAATGTAACTCCAAATTGGCCAAGACTAGCAAATATTCCTGCCAATATTAAATAGACAAACTGCATAGTCGTCATTGGTTCATATACATAAATAAACATAGGTAATACTGTTACTAGTGAAAATGTTGAGAAGAAAAATACAATAGTATAATATTCTTCTTTGTTACCAAGCATTCTAACACAAGTATAAGCAAGAGCTGCAAAAACTGCACTTAAAAAACCTATTATATAAGGAACTACTCTAATATCAAAGCTCGGTTTTACTATGAATAACGCCCCTATAAATGCAACTATAATAGCTAGTATTTGTTTTAAATTTATTTTTTCTTTTAATATTAATGCACAAAAAACTACAACTAGGAATGGACTTATCTTATTCAACATATTAGCATCTGATAAAACTAAATTATCTATGGCATAATAATTAAAAATAATACCTATTGTTCCAAATAAAGAACGATAAATTAATATTTTTCTATTTTCCTTTTTACCTGTAAAACTACCTTTGTGTTTTATTATTAAAAATAAAGCAATAATTGCTGATACTAAATTTCTAAAGAATACTTTTTGAATATTTGGCAAATCACCTGACAATTTTATAAATGCAGACATTACTGCAAATCCAAAGGCTGATAATATTATAAAAAATATACCTTTTAGTCTGTTTGATTTTGTTATTTCGCTCATTTTTTCTCCTTCATCTTTATAAAATTCTACTAATTTATTTTATATGTCTAAAATACAATAGTCAAATTTTTTATCTTCATTTTAATATGTTTATACTTCTTTTACATAATATTTTTATAATAGTATCTTGCATAATTCCAAATTATATATACAATATTAATAGTAATATTATTTTATAATTTTATAATTTTGTAGTAGAAGGTGAATAAATGAAGGAAAAATATACAGTTCCTATATATCAAAAAATAGCTTTAGATTTAGCAAATAAAATACATACTGGAGAAGTAAAAGAAGGAAGTACTTTATATGGTCGTTCTATCCTTGCTGGAAAATATAATGTTTCTCCAGAAACTATAAGAAGAGCCATCAAACTATTAGAAGATATAGATATAGTTGAAAGTATTAAAGGTAAAGGAGTAACAGTTCTCTCTTCTGATAATGCTTTATCTTTTATAAAAAAATACGAAGATATCACTAATATTTCTTCATATAAAAGTAACTTATATAAACTTCTTGAAAATAAATCAAAAATAGATAGTGAGATAATTCTTACATTAAATAAAATACTTGATTATTCTGATAGACTAGAAGTCATAAATCCTTTAGTTCCAATACAATTTACTGTGGAATCTCACTGTAAATGGATTGGTAAAACTGCTGCTGAAACTAATTTCTGGCAAAATACAGGTGCTACCATAGTAGCAATAAAAAGAGGAGAAGAATTAATAATCTCTCCTGGACCTTATATAGTATTTATGGAAAATGATATATTATTAGTAGTTGGAGATAGATATATTTATAATTCAGTTCCAACTTTCTTATATGATTAGATATTTATCTTAAAAGGCATATGAATTACTTCATATGCCTTTTATTATTCTTCATCTTCTTTTGCCCAATCAAGAGCTCTAGATACAGATTTTTTCCACCCTTTATATAATTTTTTTCTTTTTTCTTCCTCCATATTAGGAATGAAGTTCTTATCTGATTTAAAATTACTTTTTATACTTTCAAAATCTTTATAAAATCCTACTGCTAAACCTGCTAAATAAGCAGCTCCTAAAGCTGTAGTTTCAACAATTTTAGGTCTATGTATATTTACATTTAATATATCTGATTGGAATTGTAGTAAAAAATTATTTTTACTTGCCCCTCCATCTACTCTTAAGTCTTTTAGTAAAATATTTGAATCTTCTTCCATAGCTGATAATACATCTTTAGTTTGATATGCTATAGATTCTAAAGTCGCTCTAATTATGTGCTCTTTTTTAGCTCCTCTACTAAGTCCTAGTATAGTCCCTCTAGCATACATATCCCAATATGGTGCTCCAAGTCCTGTAAAAGCAGGAACCACATATACACCATTTGTATCTTCCACTTTATTGGCATAATCCTCACTGTCAGAGGCATGTTTTAACATACGTAAATCATCTCTAAGCCATTGAATAGATGCTCCACCCATAAATATACTACCTTCTAATGCATAAGTAACTTCGTCTCCTATCCCCCATGCTATAGTAGTTAATAATCCATTTTTAGATTTAACAAGTTTATCTCCCGTATTCATTAATAAGAAACAACCTGTTCCATAAGTATTTTTTGCACTTCCCTTTTCGAAACAAGTTTGACCAAATAAGGCTGACTGCTGATCTCCTGCACATCCAGCTATTGAGACTTCTTCTCCTAGTATATGAATATCTGTATTTCCATATATATAGCTAGAAGGCTTAACTTCTGGCAACATGCTCATAGGTATATTTAATTCTTCTAAAATATCCTCATCCCATTTTAATTCTTTTATATTAAACATCATTGTTCTAGAAGCATTTGAATAGTCTGTAACGTGTACTTTTCTATTTGTTAACTTCCATATTAACCATGTATCTACTGTTCCAAATAATAGTTCTCCTCTTTCAGCTTTCTCTCTAGCACCTTTTACATTATCTAATATCCATTTTATTTTAGTTGCAGAAAAATAAGCATCTATTATAAGACCTGTTTTTTCTTTTATAACAGGCTCTAAATTTTTCATTTTTAATTCATCACAAATCTTTGAAGTTCTTCTACATTGCCATACTATAGCATTATATATAGGTTTTCCAGTATTTTTATCCCATACTATAGTAGTTTCCCTTTGATTTGTTATTCCTATAGCTGCTATCTCCTTTGGATTTATGGATGTCATTTCAATAGCTTCTCTCATTACTCCACTTTGACATGCCCATATTTCCATAGGATCCTGCTCTACCCATCCTGACTTTGGAAATATCTGTGTAAATTCCTTTTGAGATACACTTACTATGTCTCCATTTTTATCAAAAACTACTGCTCTAGAACTTGTTGTTCCTTGATCAAGAGCAACTATATATTTTTTTTCCATTAATACTCCTCCTAGGTAGTAAAATAACATTCTTTTCTTACTTAATTATATACTTACAATATAATTATTATATATTTATAATATAGTTTTGAAAAGGTAAATAAAATTTTTGCAATTAAAAAAGATCCCCTAAGGGATCTTAATAAGCATTTTAATAAGTATATTATAATATAGTTATATTGGCTGCTTGAAGACCTTTAGCACCTTCAACTATGTCAAAGCTTACTTTTTGACCTTCTTCTAATGATCTGAATCCTTCACCTTGTATAGCTGTAAAGTGAGCGAATACATCATCTCCACCTTCTACAGATATAAATCCGAATCCTTTTTCATTATTAAACCATTTTACTGTTCCGTTATTCATTTTGGAATCTCCTATAAACCTACATCAAGTTTCTACTTGACTTACTGTGTATCTCTACAAGATTAATTATATCACTCTACATGTTAAAATACTAGCACTTTATTTCTAATATTAGAATATTATTTATTTTATGTATTTTTTTATTAATATATATAATTTTTTTATTTTTCATTTTATTTTACAGTCCATATAATAGTTGCTATAACTGAACTAATTTCTTCTTTAACATATCCATCCTTACTTATTTTATTTATTAATTCTCTAATTTGATTTTCTTCTTTCATATCAACTGATTTCAAAGATTTTATTTTCTTAATATATACATTGAATGCCTTATCTAAAGGTTCTTCATAAATCCATTTTTTTTCTTCATAAAAAATTTTAGGTAAATAGCCTTTTAAATAAATCATCTTAAATGCATATAAAAAGTTTAGATTTTCTTTTGTTTGTTCCATACTTAACTCTTTTCTTATTCTATCATAAATAAAATCATTTCTTTTTATATTACATCTTAAAACACAATATTTCCTACTGCATTCCATAAACTTTTCAAAAGTTGATGCACTTGCAACTGCTGGCGTCATAGACGCAAAAACTAAATCAAAATTTCTATATAAATTTGTTTTTTTCACATTTATATCATGCCAATTTTCACATAAAAAGGATGTATTTTTTATATTAAAATTTTCTTTATTTTCATTGGCATACTCTATCATCTTTGGTGATAAATCTATTCCAAGAATTTCATCACATTCATTTGCTAAAGCTAAAGAATACTTTCCTCCACCACATCCCACATCTAAAACTTTAAACTTTTTATTCAATATTTTTTCATCTTTTAAAAGTTTTAAAAACTTATCTTCCTCAATTGTTGGTATGGCATAATTTCCAAAATAATCTGCCTTTTCATCCCACAAACTTATATTTGATTTTTTATCATTTTCTTTTAATGTCCATTTTATTTTAATTTCATCTAAATTCATCATTTTCCCCTCCCTAAAATATTCCTTATGTATATAGTAACAATTTATTTTTAAAATTCATAAAATACTTTATATAAATTTAATATTAGGGGGACAAATATGAAGCTTCCAATTATAAATAATAAAATGACTAGAGTATTCTCATCATATAGACATGAATATCCAACTGCCGTAGCTTTAATTAGTGGTAATGAAGATTATCCTTCTATAAAAGGTGAAGTACTTTTTTATCAATTAGATGATGGTGTGTATATTAGAGCGTATATTATAGGTTTACCTGAAACTAATTCAAAGGGAGAACCTGTAAAATTCCATGGTTTTCATATCCATGAAAATTGGAATTGTAATCAAAATAACTCTTGCGAATCATTTCCTTTTGCCGGAAAACATTTTAATCCTCATAATAATAAGCATCCTTTTCATGCAGGAGATTTACCACCTATTTTATCTGCTAATGGTTTAGGAATATTGTCAGTGTTTACAGATGCTTTTTCAGTTATTGATATCATTGAAAGATCTGTTATTATTCATGAAAATTCCGATGATTTTATATCACAACCTTCTGGTAATTCTGGAAATAAAATAGCTTGTGGTGTTATTTTACCTTATCATTATTAATCTTTTTAGAGTATTATTAAATATTTTAATGATACTCTTTTACTTTGCTAAACTTGACATTAGTAAGCATTCTAACTACTATTTAATTAGTAAATTATATTACTTTTATTAAAATATTAAGTAATATGTAAGGAGGGCTTATGAATACAAAGTTTGATTTTAAAAAAGAATATAAAAACTTATATTCTTCTAAACAAAAGCCTGCTTTAGTAGATATTCCACCTTTTAAATTTATAATGATAGATGGAAAGGGTAAACCAAAGGGTGAGAACTATCAAAACGCCATGCAAATTTTATATTCTATTACTTACACTATAAAAATGAGTAAAAAAGAAAATAATTTAATAAATGGTTATTATGAATATGTAGTTCCACCTTTAGAAGGTTTATGGTGCTTAGAAGATAATAAGTGTAACTTTAATATTAGTAAAGATAAGTGGTTATGGACTTCTATGATTGCACAACCTAATTTTGTTACAAAAGAAATTTTTGATTGGGCTTTAAATGAATGTAAAACTAAAAAAACAAATTTAGATTTTTCAAAAGTGAGATTTGAAACTTTTTGTGAAGGTCTTTGTGTACAAGCCATGCATATTGGCCCTTATGATGAGGAATATAAAACTATATCTAAAATTGATAATTTCATAAAAGATAACAATTTAAAAAATATAACTAATAATATAAAAAAACATCATGAAATATATTTATCTGACCCTAGAAGGACTGCGTCTAATAAACTTAGAACTATTTTAAGAATTCCCGTTCAAAAATAAAAATTAAAGCCGTACACATATTAAGATTTTATGTGTATGGCTTTATTTTAATTTTCATTATATCTATTCATTTTCCATTTGTTTTTTTAACATTTCAGCAAATTTTTTTTGCTCTTTTCTCTCTTCTTTTTCTAGTTCTTTCATCCCTTTATTTATTGCTTTTGCATATTTTTCAGCTTCTTTTTCATCATGTTTAAATTCTTTATAGTCATGTTTCATTTCTTTTTTCATTTCATGACCTAGCTCTTTGTCTTTTTTAGTAACTTCTTTTATTTCCTCTTTTGCATCATGTTTTAGTTCACGTTCTAGTTTTCTTTCTTCACGAAGTTCATGTCGGTATTCTTTTCTCCCTTCGTGATGTTCTTTCATTTCTTCAAATTTATCTCTAATAGTCATTATTATTTCTCCTCTCTTTAATAAATACCTATTAATAGATTATCCCAAATAACAACATGATATTATTTGTACTTATTGTATTTAATGTTAATTTAAGTTAAAGATAATATATATAAGTATATTTTCTTCTTTATATTTAAATTATTTCAATATTTTATAAAATCCTTCTTATTTTTTGAAATTTTTTATAAAATATTCAATAAAAATTTATATCTAGCTAATTTATTAGCTTTAACTTTAAGAGGATTTTTAATTAAAATAACTATTTAGTTTAAATATCATAAATTTTTAAATTTCCATATTTATCAATATATTCTATAATAGATTTATAATTTTCTAAATTTACATTTAAAGTACATATCTTATCGTCTTTTTGCCAGCTAAGCTTTATTTGATCATCTTCAGTATTATGAACTGTAAATTTCCCATCAAAAGCTTCATAATAATTTCTAAAATCTATAAGCTTTAATAACCTTTGTACAACATCTTTTTTAACACTTTCATCTATTTCTTCCATTGTAAAGTTATGTCTATTTATTTCACGTCCTTCACCAATTACTTTTACATTTTCTTCATCATTTTTACCAGCCAATAATCCAACATAATAAACTTGTGGAATACCAGGTGTAAAAAATTGTATAGCTCTAGCAGCTAAATAAGCATCATCATTACAATCTAAAACAGAATAATATGAGCATCTAATTTGATGAACATCAAAACCATCATCATTTTTATGAGCATTTGAATAAATCAAACTTAAATTTGAACCTCTTTCTAAACAAACATCAACTATTTTTTTAGCTTCCTCTGTTGTTACCAAATCATCTAAGTCAGGCTTAACAGGTATACCATCATGACAATCTAACATAGTAAATTGTTTATGAGGACGATTTTTTAAATAGTCACAAAGCTTGTTACTAGATTTATTTATAAGTGTGCTAAGTACCATATATGGTAGTATAAAATCGTAAATCCAATTACCATGTTTAGATAATTTATATTGAGTTTTATAATGAGCATGAACTTCTGGTAATAATTCTATATCTAAAGAAGATGCTAGTTCAGTTATCCAGTCAATAAATTCATATATTTCTGGCTCCACAAAGAAACAGCTAGTTCCCAGTTTTTTAGTAATATAACCTACTGCATCAAGTCTTACTATTTTTACATTTTGTTTGCTAAAATTAGTAAGAAATTCTCTAAACAACTCTTTAACAGCAGGAGATTTTATATCTAAATCAATTTGTTCTGATGGAGTTTCTTTTCCAAAAGTAGTCCAAACAGTTTCTTCCTCACCAGTTTCTTCTATTTTAAAAGTAGAATATGGTACATTTCTACGTAAGAACATTTTATCTATATCTTCCCTGACTGGTTTTCCATCATCCCATATTTTATCTAATGTTAAGAATAAATCTGCATATTTAGATTTTCTTCCATGTTTTAAAAAATCTTGGAAAAATTCAGATTTTCTAGATATGTGATTTACCATTAAATCAACTAATACATCATGCTTTTCTCCTATTTTTCTTATATCTTGCCAATCACCAAATTTAGGATCTATTTTAGTGTATGTCAAAGGTGCAAATCCTCTATCTCCTGAAGAAGGGAATGGAGGTAATATATGAATTCCACCCTTAAAAGTATTTGGAAAATAAGTTTCAAGTACTTGATTAAGTGATTTTAAATCTCCTCCTAGAGAATCTGGATATGTAATTAATTGAACTTTATTTTTTACTGCCATTTTTATTCCTCCAAAATTATAAGTTGTACATATTTTTTATTTCTTCTATTTTAGGTAAATGAGCAATTGCCCCTGTATATTTTAATTTATAAGCACTAGTTGCAAAACCTAGCTCCAGTGATTTTTTCAAATTATGGCCCTTTGTTATTCCAGTATAAAAACCTGACCAAAAAGCATCTCCTGCTCCTGTAGTATCAACTATTTCTTTTGCTAGAGTTTCAAATTTTAAAGTTTCTTTTCCATTTGTAACTATGGCACCATCTTTTCCTAAGGTCATAATTACAAGCTTAGCTCCCAAATCTACAAACTTCTTAACTTGATTTTCTGGGCTATCTTCTCCAAACAATCTCTCAGCATCGACTTCAGAAGGTTTTATAATATCAACTTTTTTTATAATATTTTTTATATATTCTATACCATCATGGTCTTTCTCCCATATCATAGGATGATAATTAGGATCAAAACCTATAAGAATATTATTTTTTCTTCCTTCTTCTAATACTTTTTCCATAGTTTCTCTAGATTTATGTTGTGACAAAGGCCAAGAGGAAAAATGAAGTATCTTAGTATTTTCTAAAATATAGTTAATATCTTCATTGTATTGCAAGTCATAATCTGCATCTCTATAAAATATAGGCACAGGCGTATCTTTGCTCTTTGTAACAACTACCATACTAGTAGCTTTATCCACTTGATTTATATAGTTTGTATTAATATTTCGTTTATTTAAACAACTTATTAAATAATCCCCAAAGCTATCTTTTCCAACAGAGGCAGCAATTACAGAATTGCCACCTAATTTTTTTACATTCATTGCTATATTGGCAGGAGATCCACCAAAATGTTTTGTATACCCCTCGCAGTTTATATCATCATAATCATCTGAAATCATATCTACAATTAATTCACCCATTGTAAAAAGGTCAAAATCCTTTTCATTGAAGATAAATGATTTTTCAAAATTAAACATTTTATTCCTCCTATAAAATTTTTCTTAAAACCCACATCTTAGCATCATAATCTCCTACTAACTGAGGAACATTTAATCCCACATACATTAATTCATCTCCACCAAATACTTTATTCTCTCCAACTACTTCATAAGAAGCATCTTCCTCTAATCCAACTAATTTAAGTGATTCAAATTTTGGATGTGGAAGGGCACTTTGTCTAACAAAACTTACTACAACTTCTTTTTTATCCTTTGATACAAACATCCAAGCTACATCATTATCTTCAAATGGACTAGATAATCTATAATAATCACCAAATTGTATAGTTTCTCTTATTTCTTTATAATTTTTAATTTGCTCTTTTATCATTTCTTTTTCTTCATCGCTTAATTTTGTTATATCTAATTCATAACCAAAGTTTCCACTCATAGCCACAACTCCCCTAGTATTTAAAGGTGTCATTCTATGAACTTGGTGATTTGGTATAGCAGAGACATGACAACCCATAGATACATTAGGATAAACAAGACTTGTACCATACTGTATTTTTAATCTTTCTATGGCATCTGTATTGTCACTTGTCCATGTTTGAGGCATATAATATAACATTCCTGGGTCAAATCTACCTCCTCCTCCAGAGCAACTTTCAAATAAAATATGAGGAAAAGCAGTAGTTAACTCTTCCATAATTCTATATAAACCTAACATATATCTATGAGGTAATTCCCTTTGTCTTTCTGGTTGAAGTTTTGCAGAACCTATTTCTGTCATATTTCTATTCATATCCCACTTAACATAAGATATTGATGCACTAGATAGTACTTTTGAAAGAGTCTCTATTATATAGTCACAAACATCATCTCTACTTAAATCAAGTATGAGTTGCATTCTAGCTTCTGATCTTATTCTTCCTGGAATATGTATACACCAGTCTGGGTGTTTTTCATATAGTTCACTAACAGGACAAACCATTTCCGGTTCAAACCATAGACCAAATTGTAACCCCATATCATTTATTTCTTTAGATAACTTGCCTAAACCACCCTTTATTTTTTCTTCATTGACAAACCAGTCACCTAATGAACAATCATCATTATTTCGTTTTCCAAACCATCCATCATCTAGAACAAATAATTCCATTCCCAGATTACTTGCTTCTTTGGCTATATTTTTTATACTAGTTTCATTAAAATCAAAATAAGTTGCTTCCCAGTTATTTATAAGGATAGGTCTTATTTTATCTCTATGCTCACCTCTTGCTAATCTTTTACCATATAAATTATGATAAATATGACTCATACCTGTCATACCATTTGGAGAATAAACTAAAACTGCCTCTGGTGATTGGAATTCTTCATTTTCTTTTAATAACCAGCTAAAATCAAAAGGATTTATACCAATTTGAACTCTTGAATTATAAAACATATCAACTTCCACATTTGCTAAGAAGTTTCCACTATATACGAAACTAAATCCATAAATATCTCCCTTTATTTCTGTAGTATCTTTTCTAGCTAATGCTATAAACGGATTTTGAGCATGACTACTAGCTCCTCTTCTACTTTCAATGCTTTGACTTCCACTTCTTAATGGCTGTCTTATAAAATGTCTTTCTCTTGCCCAAGAACCAGATAATTGAATCATGTCAAAATCATCATCATTAAAATCAACATTTGCACTTAATACTCTTAATATTTTTACATCTTCATATCCCACATTTCTTACTTTTACATTTCTAGTTATAGCATCAAAATCTTTAAAAACAGAATATGTCAATACTATTTCCACAGGCTTTAAGGTATCTTTTAATACTATTTCTAAAGTTGTAGCTTCATCATTATTTTCCGTATAAGTTGCAGGAAGATTTTCTAATTTATTTTTACCTTCATATATTTTGTGACTTACATATCTAAAATCTGTTGCACTAGTTCCATCTGAAAATTGTAATTGAAGTGCTGGAGAGCGTAAATCTGTAGCTCCATATCCAGGATATTCTTGAGGTATTGACTCTAACATAAAGTTTTCTTTATTATCTGTGTTAGCTAAAAAACTTCCCCAATTTCTGCTTCTTATAACATAATCTAAATTAGTACTTCTAAGTCTTCTTCCCCAGTATAAATGTGCTAAGTGACCGCTATCTAATACTTTCAATATATAACTTGTTTTATTAGAATTAAGAATAAAAGTATTATTATCTTGATTATAAACAATCGATTTATTTTCCTTATTATTTAAATTTTCCATTTTATCCTCCCAATTATAATTTTTTATATAAACTTTCTAAATATTTTTTCTTTGCTTATACCTAAGATTTTACTAACTTTTTAAATATGATAAAATATATTAATGTTATAATAATATGGATAAATGTTATATGTATTAAAAAGGGGGATATATGGGATATAATCAACATAAATTTATTGAAACTGATGCAGTTACTTATCTAGAAACAAACAAAACACAGAGTTTAGATTTATTTTTATGCCATAGTGGTATAGAAAATTGCAATCCTTCTTATAGTTATGGTCCTACATCTAGAAACCATTACATAATACACTATATTCTAGATGGAAAAGGTGAATTTACAGTTAACAACAAGACATATAAACTTGGAAAAAAAGAAGGATTTTTAATAAGACCTGGGGAAACAACTTATTATAAAGCAGATGACAAAGACCCCTGGATATATATGTGGATTGGATTTAAAGGACTTAAATGTGAAACTTATTTAAAATATGCTAATTTAACTGCAAACAATCCCATATTTAAATATGATAAGGATAATTTGTTGAAAAAATATATACTTGATATTTTATCTTTAAATATTATGACTCATTCTAATGAGCTAAAAATAGAAGGTCTACTTCACTTATTTTTAGGAACTTTAATAGAAAATAATAAATATAAGAATTATAGCAACAATTATTCTGTAAAAGAAACTTATATTAATAAGTCTGTTGAATATATTAATAATAATTATTCTTCAAATATTAAAATTTCTGATATTGCCAAATATGTAGGGCTTAATAGAAGTTATTTTTCTAATTTATTCACAAAAACATTAGGTATATCTCCACAAGAATACCTATTATCACTTAGAATAGAAAAAGCTTGTACTTTATTAGAAGATTTACAGTTAACTATAGGTGAAATTTCTATAAAAGTAGGATATACGGATCAACTTACTTTCTCTAAAATTTTTAAAAAAACTAAAGGAGTTAGTCCTAAATTATATAGACAATTATTATTAGATTAAAATAATTCAATAATAAATATATTGGAGCATAATAAAAGGTGTACAATTAATGTACACCTTTACCTTTATATTTATATAACTTCTATATTACTTTCTCTTCTTTCTTCAAGAGATTGCATAACGTCTAAGTAGAATTTACCATGTAATTTATAGCATTTACTATAAACAATAGCACAGAAAACCATAAGTATAGCTGGTATTAAAAACATTATTACTTTCATTCCAAATATTGTAGAAGCACTTTGAGTGGCATTTGGCACATATTTTATTAAACTTAATCCAAAACCTATAATTAATCCACTAAATGCCGTAGAAAATTTAACTATAAAAGTTTGTGCTGAAAATATTATACTTTCACTTCTTTTTCCCAATTTATATTCACCATAATCAACAGCATTTGAAATCATAACTGTAGTAGCTCCATTTATTAAACCAACACCTAAATTATACGCAATTCCAGTTACACATAATAGTATGCTATTTCCTATGCCACTAACTACAAACATTCCTCCAAATCCTAATACTGTGAAAATACAAGCTATTGTATAAACATGTTTTCTTCCCACAACTTTAGATATTCTAGGAAATAACATTAATGCAGCTACTTGAGTCACTGTTCCTATTGCTACAAATGTTGCATATAAATTTAAATCTTGTATTGCATATGTAAAAAAGTAAACTAAAAATCCACTGTATAAAAACTGAGCAACCTGGAAAATTATAACTGATGCTATTATTACTAATAATTGATCATTTTTCCCTAATATAGTAATTATCTCTGATACTTTTATTTTTTCTTTATTTTCTACAACATTTGTTTCTTTAACATTTAAAACTGTTACTAATGTAGATATTATAAATATTATCGATACCATTATTCCTAGCCTAAAATAACCTTGTGATTTACTTGCTATTCCCAATATTCCAATTAACATTAAACCAAAAGTATTCACTGAAGCCCCCCCAACTGTGGCAAATATTCTCGGTATTACAGCTATTTTATCTCTTTCTTCTGGATCACTCGTAAAAGATGGTACCATAGACCAATAAGGTATGTCCATAATAGTATAAGTCATCCCCCAAAGTATATAAGCTACTGAACAATACACATATACCATTTTTCCCTCTAAGAAATTAGCTGGATTTAAGAATAAAAATATTAATACAACTGCATTTATCAGTGTTCCTATTAAAATCCACGGTCTAAATTTCCCCCATTTAGTTTTAGTATTGTCAACTATAAGTCCCATAATTGGATCATTTATTGCATCCCAAAACCTAGAAAAGAAAAACAAGCTCCCTACAAATACTGAAGAAATTCCCACCTCATCAGTAAAAAATATCATTAGATATGTTGCTACTACTGCATAAACCATATCTTTCCCAAATGCTCCTATTCCATAAGAGTACTTTTCTTTTGCTGTTACTTTTTCCATCTTAACCCCTCCATAATTTAATATATACATTTTGAAAATGTTTTCTTTACCTATACTTTTACTATAATTCTTATTTCTTTAAGTATATTTTAGTTTTTCATATTGTCTTATAGAATATTTTTATGTTGTTTAAATATGGTTTAATGTTGTTTTTCTTATAATTATCACTTTTAATATATGATAATTTGTCAATATAAGTAAAACGGTTTATATTTATGTTGCAGCCAAAACCTCCGCAGGTGTTTTATATCTAAGACACTTACGAGGTCTATTGTTTATTATATTTACAACTATATCAAGTTCATTTGGTGTTATTTTAGCAAAATCAAATTTTTTAGGATAAAATTCTCTTATTAATCCATTTGTATTTTCATTAGTACCTCTTTGCCAAGATGAATAGGGATCTGCAAAATATACTTCAACATTTAATGTCTTTTCAATTTCATTATAACCTGCAAATTCTTTGCCTCTATCAAATGTAAATATCTACTCTATCTCTCAACAAAAGTTGAAAGACAATATTTTGATTTTCCACGACTAGATACAACTGTATCTAATCCCCAATGACCTATCTTTTCTCTTTTTCTAACTTCTTTAGGTCTATCTTTTATATTTTTACCTATATTAAATTTGCCTCTTGTTTCTTTTGTTTTTAATGATTTGCCCTTTCTTCTTAAATTATTTAAATTCCCTCTTACAATAACTTTTTGATATATCCATCTAAAAATTATTTTGAATCCAATGTGCATAGATTTATCATCTTTATAATCTAGGCGTAGCCTACCGGCAATCTGTTCTGGTGACCAAGTTTTATTTAAACTATTTTCTATATATTGAACTAACTCATCATTATTTAATTTACTTTTTGCTCCGCAATTAATCTTATTATAGATATACTTTTCATTTGCTATCTGTGCTAAGTATTTTGCATTAACAGAATTTCTTTTAATCTCCCTTGAATATGTTTGTAGTTCATAAATTTATGCCCTTTCATGTGAGGTAGTTTTGTAGTTATTATTACTGCAACATAAATATAAACTTATGAGCTATTTTTTTATCTATTTTTAGGTGTTGCACTTAATATGATAATTCATCATATAAAAAAACTGACTTCTATTTAATATAGAAATCAGCTTTTTATAATAAATTATTATATTTTTAATTTTTATTTTCCTATAAACATTTGTGTCCAGTATAAAGTACCATTAGCGTCTTTTGCAACACCTATACCTATTTCTGTATAATTTTTATTTAATATATTTTCTCTGTGACCTTGAGAATTCATCCATGCTTTTACAACTTCTGCTGGAGTTTTTTGTCCTTTTGCTATATTTTCTCCTGCAGTTTTATAACTTATATTAAATTGCTTCATCATATCAAATGGTGAACCATAAGTTGGTGATGTATGATCAAAATAATTTTTATTTATCATATCTTGTGATTTTAAAGTAGCAACATTTGATAATTTAGCATTAAGTGATAATTTACCTAAACCTTGTTTTTGTCTTTCTACATTAACAAGTCTAACTACTTCTTTTTGGAAAGCAGCAAATTCACCAGTAACATTATCATTTGATGTATTATTATCTTTATCAGTGTTTATATTATTATTTTGATTATTATTAGGTTTATTGTTATTTGGTTTATTGTTATTTGGTTTATCATTATTTCCTATATTTGAATTATTATTATTTTGATTGTTATTTCCTGTGTTTGTATTATTATTATTTTGATTATTGTTATTTCCTGTATTTGTATTATTTTGATTATTATCTTGAGATGGTTTATTAATTCCACCTAAATTTATTACATGTTTTTTACCATTTACAAAAATGTATATAGCACCTTTTTTACTAGTTGTAGTTACATTGTCTTTGCATAATGCATTTGATGATACTACAGCAGATCCTGCCATTATACTTACTAATCCTGCCATTACTAAACTCTTAATTTTTTTATTCATATTATACACGTCCTTTTTCTGATTTTGTTTCTTTTTTGTAACCTTTTAGTTACACCTTACCCCTGCGAATAATATTCTAACACCTTTTTATTAGATTTTTAACTGTTATTTAATGTAAATTTATTAGTTTTCCCTTTATATCCAAGTAATATACTGACTTTTTTTCATAAAAAAATACAACATAATTTTCATTATGTTGTATTTTTTAAATATATTTTGTAACCTTTTTGTTAATTATCAAAATCTATATGATATGTTTTTCCATCTACTTTTATATCTAAGTAAGATAAGTTAAATTGGTCTTCCATTACATCAATTTTATATTCATAGATAGTATCGTCTTCTTTTTTACTCATAAATATGTAGCTACCTTCTTCTTTATCTTCTATTTCATCACATATTTCATCGTAAATATCTTCTCCATTTACTTGTCCTTCATAACCAGATGCATATATTTTATCTTCTATCATTCTATATAATTCTTCCATTAGATGACACTCCTTAATAATTATTTTATACTTATATATTATACACGAATATAAAATAATTAAAATATATTATTAAATCAAAAGTATTTATTTTCTTTAATTAAATTCATATAACAATATATTTAATTAAATTATTATTGCTTTTAATAATCTTTTCATGCCTCATTTATTTTCTTTTTATACTTTTTATGATAAAATAGATACTATATTTTGATAATCTTGAATATAAATTTTAATAAATATTTTGTTAATAATATAAATAAAGTTTAGTTTAAGTATCAAAGATAAATAGATTTTATTCTATTAAGGAAACAGGAGGATTGAAATGAGCATAAGACAAAAATTTGCCGAATCATTTGCTAAGTCTAAAACAATGAGCGGCCCAGAAAAAAAAGCCAACGAAATAATGGGGAAAATCCTTTTAAAAAAAGCTATCCTTCCAATAGTTGTCATGATCGCTGTAATAATAATATTTGCAGTAATGAAAATTAATGGATGGTATGCTTTTGCAATAAACATAGCAATAGCTGTTGGTACTTTCTTCTACATTAGAAACGAAACTAAAAAATACCAAACATTCAAACCATATGTTGGTAACTTAATAAAAGTTGAGAAAAAGGGTAAAAATGACTACGTTGCAATTATAAAACAAGGTAAAATGCCAGTTAAATTACAAATAGCTTACGGTGGGGAAGATTTAGAAAATGTTAAGAGAAATCAACTTGTACAAATAAGCTATAATCCAGATTACAAAATAGCAATATTAGTTACAAAACAATAATTTATACATATAAAAAACTTCTACAAGATTGTAGAAGTTTTTTATTTTACTCTTCTTTATTGAGTACATAGTCTCTATAAATTTTTAAAGCTTTTGCCAATTGGTCTGGGCAAGATGTATTTCTATTTCTACAAGGAATATATTCTAACTCATCTATAATTTCATCAATATGTCTTCCCTCTACAAAATGTTTTAATGCTATCAAAGAGCCGTCACATCCTCCTTCAAAAACTACATTTACTAAAACATCATCTTCTAAATCTAATAAAATTGATTTGGCACATACTCCACTTGTATAATATCTATACAATTTTTACACCTCCATAATAATTTATAAAATCATCATAAAATGTTATAATGATATTATAATTACTCTGTTTAATTTATCTAATTAAGGTAAATATTAATAATAAAATATGACTTATTAGAAAGGAGTATGACTTTGAGAAAAGAATATTTTTTTGAAATGGGATTTAGGGGGTTAACTCTGTTATTTTGGCCCATAATAATTTATAAATGGATTTTTATTTCAAATATTTATATAGAAAGAAATGCTTTTTTAATATTTAGTATTTTGGCAATATTATACATAATAATTATTGGAATTTCACAAATAAAAAATAAATTTTTAGATAACATAGTAATATACTATAGAATTGCTACATTAAGTTCGTTTATTTTAACTTTAGCATCATTTTTGCTATTTCCAACTAATCTAACATTAATGTTGTTTAAAATTCTAGCTATTTTTGTTTACTTTTATATTTCCAGTAAATGTGTTTATAAATATAAATCTGAAGAGTGTGTAGTTGGCATAATTAGCTCTGCTTTATTACTTGCAATTAATATATGTTATTAATTACCACGCATTATTTTGAGGAAATATTAGACATTGCTTATATTTTTTGGTATTATTTATACTGAAAGTTATTATAAAATCTTAAGGATATAAAGGAGTAACTAATAATATGGAAAAGAAAATATTAGCTAAAGTTGGTCAAAAAGAAATAACTAACTTAGACGTACAAAGTGCTATACAAGGATTAGATCCTTATCAAGCACAACAATTCCAAACTGAAGAAGGTCAAAAATATGTATTAGATGATTTAATAAATCAAGAATTATTATACATGTATGCAAAAGATAATAAAATAGACCAAGATGAACAATTCAGAAATGAAATGAAAAGAGTTGAAGAAAACGTATTAAAACAATATGTTATCAACAAAATATTAACTAGCGTTAAATTAACTGAAGAAGAAAAGAAAGCTTTCTATGAAGCTCAAAAACAAAGTTTCTCAAAACCAGAAACTGCTAATGCTAAGCATATACTAGTTGATAGTGAAGAAAAAGCTAATGATATATTAGGTAAAATAAATGCTGGTGATGTATCATTTGAAGATGCAGCTAAAGAACATTCTACTTGTCCATCAAAAAATAACGGTGGAGATTTAGGTACTTTCGGTAGAGGTCAAATGGTTCCTGAGTTTGAAGAAGCAGTATTCAACATGAATAACGGTGAAGTATCTGGACCAGTTAAAACTCAATTTGGATACCACTTAATAAAATTAGAAAATAAAAATGAAAGTTCTATACCAGCATATGATGAAGTTGCTGAAGAAGTAGGAAAAACTTTATTATTCCAAAGACAAGGTGAGGTATATCAACAAAAACTAAACGAAGTTAAAGAAAAATATCCTAACCTAGTAGAATACATGAATAAATAGTAACAAAAAGAGCCCTTAGAAAATCTAAGAGCTCTTTTTGTTACTATTTATTATATTTTCACTGTATTATGTATTTTATCATAGCAGTATTCTATTATTTCTTTTCTTTTGATAATTCCAATAAAAGTTTTATGATCGTCAATTACTGGAACAAAGTTTTGATTTCTTGCCTTAGAAATTAAATCCTCTATATTTGCTTCTACTGAAACTGGAGCATTATCTTTTCTTCTTTTTATACAGCTAATAGGCATATCTTCTAATACTTTAAAATCTAATGTTTTATCTTGAAAATTATCCTTTAACGTCCATAATAAGTCGCCTTCTGTTATAGTTCCTACATATTTACCGTCCCTCGTTAATATGGGAATTGATGAATATTTATGATACTCCATCTTTTCAAGGGTTTGTCTCAATGTATAGTCTTCATAAATATAAGCCACTTCACTTTTTGGTGTTAAGAAAAATAAAATATTCACTAATACCACACCTCCAAAATTAACTAGCTAATTAAAATAATTTCCCTCTTTAACTATTTTATCATATTTATATCATAATTTAAATTTATATTTTTAAATTTCAATTTTAGTGGTATATATATATTATCAAGATTTTTAGGAGGAAAAAATGAATTATCAATTAGAATTAATAACTTATTTAAATAAAATTTATGACAAAAAAATTCAAGATATTTTACAAAAAGAAAATTTAAATAAATTAATGAAACTTAATTTAAATGAAGTTAAATCTTTAGTAAAATCAAATGAAGTATTTTTAGGAAGTGATTTAGATGAATTTATAATAAATCTAATTCCATGTAACTTTGAAGGTTTTCTTTTAAGAGAAGCTATATCAAAAACTCATAATGCAACTTATCCTATACTTTATAATAAAATGGGTGAACCTTTAAAAAATTATACTCACAATAATTTTGCATTAACCCTATGGGAAGAATTTACAAATAAAACTTTTATTGATGATTTAAGAGAAAGTTTTTCTCAAGAAAGTTTTAATAACTATGTAAATGAAAATTTAGATACAGTTTACGATGAATTAATAAATAATATTAAAATATTTAAATCAGAAAATAATATTACAATTCCTTATAATAATAACTTAGTTGATACAGTAAAAGAAATGATATTAAATAATAAATTATCTTTCTCTTATGCTTTATCATTAATTGATATGGATGCTTTAAGACAAGAAATGAGCAATGTATCTGTAGATTTAAACTTTTATGATGAATTTGATAAATTAGAAGATGATTTAGAAGAATGTTTAAATAAATTTTTTAAATTTAACCATGAAGAATTATCTGACTTCTTAATCAATAAAGAAAACTTTATTTTATTTAAGGATAAATTAATAAAAGAAATATAAAGGTTTCTTACAATTAAAAAAAGCCACTATTGTGGCTTCTCTTTCACATATGACTAGATATTACTAATATTTTTTCTTACTAATTAATACTAATATATATGAATTTTAAATTATAATCTTACTACGTTAGCAGCTTGAGGACCTTTTGCACCTTCAACTACGTCGAATTCTACATTTTGTCCTTCTTCTAAAGATTTGTATCCTTCACCTTGTATAGCTGAGAAGTGTACGAAAACATCTCCTTCACCTTCTACAGATATGAATCCAAATCCTTTTTCATTGTTAAACCATTTTACTACACCAGTTTTCATTTAATTAAATCCTCCTAAAAACACACTTTAATTTAGCTGCTTGAAATTGCAACTTTAACCTAACTTTAACATATATACATAGTTTTGTCAAACTTAAATATTTATATACTACCTTTATAATTTTTTTATTATATATTTTTTAGTAATTTACTCTAATTAAATGAAATCTAATTGCTTTATCACTCCATCCTAAATCCCATGGAACTAATAGTCTATCTGTATTATGACATGTAACTAGTGGATACCCCTTTGAATCAAATCCAGTTACTGTAGATACATGTGTTATCCTTCCTTTTTTCTCATAGCCAACAAAATCTCCTGGCTTTAAATTATAAGCTTCTCTATAAACTTCTTCATAACCTCCTTTAGCAATATAACTTCCTCTTCCACTATTTATAATATAATTTTTAAAACCTTTAGCATTTACCCAAGCTTTTGTTGCACTTCCCTTTTCATAATTCCAAAGAGCATTTTTCTTAAATCGTCCGCTTTCATACATTATTTGAGATGCAAAATTAGCACAATCGCCTCCATCTCCATTAAAATCTTTATACTTCTTATTAAACATCAGTCCATCTTCTTCATCTGCTGCTGCTCCACAGTATTTGTGGGCATATGCTATTGCCTTTTCTTGCTCTTTTGTAAGTGTTGGATGTACTTCTTCATGATTAATAATGTAGTTTTTAATATCTTCTGATTTTATATTTTCTAAATTCAATGAATCAGCAAAAGGGTCCGTATACCATTCCTTTGTTATTATATAATTATTATCTTTTATTTTCACATGAAGATAATGATATGTACCTATTCTAAACATATTTTCTTTATCACGATCATTTTCATAAGAATATTTATACTCAGTAGACACATCACAAATAATGCCATATAAATTTTCTTCTCTTTCTCTCATTTTCTTTATTTTTACTTTAGTCTTTATATCATTAAAATTTACACCTTGCTTACTAGACCAATTTTCTAAATATTGCATTTTTTTTATTTCATGTTCATAGGCCCAAAGACCAAATTTTATATTTGTATCATAAAGTTTTTTTAATATATCTTCATTTTTCTCTAGTATAGCTTTATTTCTATAATCAAAAAGATTTTCTAAAAGTATGGTATATTGTTCATTTATCTCTTTAGGATCTTCATCTTTATTTTTATAAACTTCTTTAATTAATTCTTCTTCACTAAAATACTTATCTTTATAATTTAAAATCAATGAAAAAAATAAAACTATAGAAAAAGTAAATATTATATACTTTACATACTTATTTTTAATTACCTTCAAGCACTACACCTCCCATTAGAAAGTAGGTAATTTTTTAATTTATTTTTAGTATGTCCAAATAACAATAAATAATTTTAGGATTATTTGCATATTTATAGATAAAATTGTATTAATACATTTGTTTTTTTTTAATTAGTATATAAAAATTTAACTTTTTTATAAATTTTATAGTAATATAAACATATATTATTTTTTTACTAAACAACAAGGGAGGTTTATTTATTATGTTAAAAAAAGTAGCTGCTATAAATGATTTATCTGGTATTGGAAAATGTTCTCTAAGTGCAGCACTTCCTATTTTATCAGCTTTAAAGGTGCAATGTTGCCCATTGCCTACAGCCATATTGTCTAGTCAAACTGGATTTGATGAATATACTTTTTTAGATTTAACAAATGAAATGGAAAAATACTATACAACTTGGAAAAATTTAAATTTAAATATAGATACTATTTGCAGTGGATTTCTTGGATCTATAAATCAAATAGATATTGTAAGTAATTTCATAAATTCAAATCCCAATGCATTTATAATTGTGGATCCTGTTCTTGGTGACAATGGATTATTATATCCTATTTTCAATAAAAAAACTTGTGAAAAAATGAAAGAACTTGTACGCCACTCTGATTTAATTACACCAAACATAACAGAAGCTTGTCTTTTATTAAATAAAAAATACAAAGACGATTTTTCAGAGAAAGAGGTAATTAATATTGCTAAAGAATTAAGTCATTTAGGGCCAAATAAAGTTATAATTACAGGTATAATTAAAAACAATAAAATTTACAATTTATCTTATGACAAAGAAAAAAATAAATCTTTTACATACGGACTTCCTTATAATAAATGTTCTTATAGTGGTACAGGAGATATTTTTGTTTCTATAGTTTGTGGTCTTATTACTAATAATTATGATTTAGATTTTGCTGTAAAAACTGCTTCAGATTTTATATACAAATGTGTTTCTTTCACTTCAAAATATGAAAATGACAGAAATCAAGGTGTAATGTTTGAAATGTTTTTAAATGATTTAACATCAATTGATAAAATTTCTAATTTTTAATATAAAACTTATTCTATATCCTCCTTTAAGTCTATAAAATATAATATAGGCTTAAAGGAGGATATTTTTATGGATGTAAATCAAAAAGCTAAAGAACTTGCTTATTATATTAAAGGCACTAGAGAATTTAAAACAATGAATAAATACAAAGAGGAACTTGAAAGAAATAAATCTTTAAAAAAACATCTTGATACTTATTTAAATAAAAAAAATCAAATATATTCTAGATATAAAGTTGATGATGCTAATAAAAGAGCTGCAAAACTTGATAAAGAATATATTAATTTCTTTAACGATCCTATTGTAATTAATTATATGAATAGCACCAATGATTTTAACTCAATGATGAAAAAAATTTATGCTTCAATTGAAAGCGAACTCTTAAAATAATATATTAAAAATTATTAAGGCATGGATATAAAATTTAATATCCATGCCTTAATTTAAATTTTCCCTTATTTTTTTCTTTGAAAATATTTAACTAATTCTACTATAGGAATAACTGTAAAAGCCATTAATATGGATACTATATATTCAATAAAAGATATTTCTTCTAAACCAAAAGCATTAGATAAAAATGGTATATATATTACAGCTAAAGTTAATAAAAGTGAAACAATCATTGCTCCCCATAAAAATTTATTTTGATTTTTAATGGTAAATATAGAATGCTTTCTAGATTTAAGATTAAAAGAATGAAATATTTCTGCCATAGACATGGTCAAAAATGCCATTGTCATTCCATCAGGACTATTTACAAACTCCCAAATACCACTTTCCATATAATGTCCAACTACATAAGCTATTATTGTAATTATGGCTATCATAAATCCCTGCCAAATAATATCTACACTAACACCACCTGCAAATATACTTTCTTTAGAGCTTCTAGGTTTTCTTTTCATTATATCTTCTTCAGCTTTTTCAGTTCCTAAAGCTAAGGCAGGAAAACAATCTGTTATTAAGTTTATCCACAACAAATGAACCGGTTTCAATATGACAAATCCGATTAATGTGGCAAAGAATATAGCTATAACTTCGCTTAAATTTGATGATAATAAAAATTGGATAGATTTTCTTATATTATCATAAATTCGTCTACCTTCCTTTACCGCATAAACTATAGTCGCAAAATTATCATCTGCCAAAACCATATCTGATACATTTTTAGTTACATCTGTTCCTGTTATGCCCATTCCAACACCTATATCAGCATTTTTTATAGCTGGAGCATCGTTTACACCATCACCTGTCATAGCTGATATTTTACCTATTTTCTTCCATGTATTTACTATTCTAACCTTATGTTCTGGTTGAACTCTAGCGTATACAGAATATTTTTCAATATTATTTTCAAATTCTTTGTCACTCATTTCATTTAACATTGACCCTGTTATAGCTTCTTTTTCATTTTTAATTATTCCCAATTCCAAAGCTATTGCTATAGCTGTATCCTTATGATCTCCAGTAATCATAATAGGTCTTATACCAGCATCCTTGCATTCTCTTATGGAAGAGACCACTTCTTCTCTAACAGGGTCAATCATACCTGTCAAACCTAAAAATATTAAGTTATTTTCTAAAGTATCACTATTTATTATTTTGGGAATTTCATCGTAATATCTAAAAGCACAACATAAGACACGAAGAGCTTTATTAGCCATATTTTTATTTTCTTTTATAATTTCTTTTTTAATATCTTCAGTTAAGTCTTCTATTTTATTATTTATTAATATTTTATTACATCGCTTTAATAATATATCTGGGGCACCTTTAGTATATTGAATATATCTATCATTATATTTATGAATAGTTGTCATCATCTTTCTTCCAGAATCAAATGGTAGTTCTTCTACACGTGGTTGAATTTTTATTAAATCATTTTTATTTAAATTTAACTTATATGCATAGTTTACTAAAGCACATTCTGTAGGTTCTCCTACGGCTTTTTTACTTTCTTCATCTAAAACTGCATCACTGCATAAAGCCATAGCTTTTGATAATATATTCTCATCATAACTATAATATTTTACAACAGTCATTTTATTTTGAGTCAAAGTTCCTGTTTTGTCAGAACAAATAACTTGAGCACATCCTAAAGTTTCAACTGCTGTAAGCTTTCTAATAATAGCATTTTTCTTAGACATATTTGTCACACCAATTGCCAAAACTATGGTAACAACTGCAGCTAATCCTTCTGGAATTGCTGCAACAGCTAAGCTTACAGCCACCATAAAAGTATCTATAAATACTTTGCTACCTAAATTAGGATAGGCTTTACCGATTGAAAATAAAAATATAAAAACACATATACCTATTACTAAAATACTAAGTATTTTACTAAGTTGACTTAATTTAATTTGTAGTGGTGTTTGACTATCCTTTGTATTTGAAAGTTCATTTGCTATTTTTCCCATTTCTGTATCCATACCTGTAGCTGTTATAACAACCTTACCACGACCGTATACCACAGAACTTCCCATGTAAACCATATTTTTTCTATCACCTAAAGATATATCTTTCTCTTCTTTTGATAATTGTAGTACTTGGCTATGCTTTGTAACTGCCACAGATTCTCCTGTCAAAGCAGCTTCTTCAATTTTTAAACTAGCACTTTCAATTATTCTTCCATCTGCTGGTATAATATCACCAGCTTCCAATAAAACAATATCTCCAATAACAAGTTCTTCACTTTTAATTGCTCCTTGTTTATTATTTCTAATTACTTTACATGTGGATGATGTCATACTTTGCAAAGCTTCTATGGCTTTTTCTGATTTATTTTCTTGATATACACCAAGAATACCATTAATTATTACTACTATAAATATTATAAAGACATCGGCAAAGGATTCATTAGCATAAGCTGCTGTTATACCTGAAACTATGGATGCTATAATAAGTATAATTATCATAGGATTAGTTAGCTCTTTAACAAATTTCATAATCAAAGAAGTTTTATTAGCTTCATCCAGTTTGTTTAATCCCTCCTTTTCCAATCTAATTTCACTTTCTTCTTCACTTAAGCCATTATAATCTGTTTTCAATTCATTTAAAATCTCTTTACTTTCTACTAAGTATGCTTTTGTTAAACTATCCCCTAAATCATATTTCATAACTTTTCCTCCTTATTTATTATTTTCATAAAAAATGAGACTTGTGCATAGAAAAATCTATACACAAGTCTCATTCATTAAGGTAAACCAGAAACTTAGTCAAGATGTTGATTTACCACACATTTACTGTGGAACTACTCCCCTGTGATTATTTATATTTACAGTATATTATAATCTTATCTTATTTAGAATTATTTGTATTATAATTTTTAATTATTTTACCTTTTTTTAACATTTAAAAGGTAGAACTAAAAGTTCTACCTTTATCCCCCTAAATTTATCTCTTATTTATATGGCATTTGATTCATTATTTGTTGCATATACATATAGTAATTCATCCACATATCATCATATTGTCCCATATATGGTGACATATTTGTATCATCTAATGAAGGATACTTGTTTGTAAAGTTTCCCATACATTGCATTGGTGACATATTATACATTGGACTTACATAAGTTGAACATTGTTTTTTACTAGTGCAATTATCCATATTAACATAAATTATTTCATCATCACATTTACAGCTTTTTTCAACTATTGTTTCACAAGAGTTTTTGCAAGTATTATTACATCCACATGATGACATATTTGCTTGCATATTCATTTTTGTGTCTACATCTTTGTTTGAAACGCAATTATTTTCACAGCTTTGTAATTTAGATTCACATTTATTAACCATTTCTTCACATTTTTTAGATTTATTTTCATATTCTTTAATTTTATCTCCAGCTGTTTTATAACATTCTAATGCTTTTTCATCATATTTTAGTGCTTGATTGTATAAACATTTTGCTTTTTCATTATAAGTTTCTGCTTTTTCATATAAACATTTTGCTTTTTCACAATTTGACTTAGCTTCATTTTCTATACATTCAGCTTCTTGTGTTAATGCCTTTGCTTTTTCACATAATTCTTTAGCTCTTTGCATTAATTCTTTAGCTTTATACTCATCATTTCTTGATTGATTTTCACATTTGTTTGCATTTTGCAATAAATTACATGCTTGTTGTGATAATAATTTAGCACTCTTTTCACATTCTTTTGCTTGGTTAAATGTTTGTGTTGCATCAGCTTCATATTTACAAGCTTTTTCAAATAGTTCTTCAGCTTTTTTAGCTAATTCCACACATTTATCTACACAAGTTATCTCATAATCCCCACATGGGCACTCCATATAAGAATTCATTGGCTTCTTTTCAGTAGGACATGGTTTACAAGATGATATTGGTGTACATTCTACTACAGTTTCACAAGGCTTACAAATTTCACATTTTTGTGTTTTTTTGCAAGGTTCTACTGTTTTGCAAGCATCATATTGAGGAGTGCAAGAACAAGATTGTTTCTTCTTTTTTTTCATAATAAGTCAAACTCCTTTTGTTGTATTTATTACATAAGCTATAGAACTTATGCTACTTAATATAATTATATGAAAAGCATGTCATCTGGTTACTTATTGATAAAGAAAAAATAATATAGACTAATATTGACTGATTGTTTTATATTTTAAATTATGTATTTCAAATATAAATTAAAAAAAATGCAACAAATAAATAAAATTATAAAAAATCGTTCTATTATTACTAATATAATTTCTATGATACTTATATTTATTCTGGAGTTTTTTATAAATGGTATTAAAAAACATATGCTAATACACTGAAGTGATATTAAAAGTCCCATTATTACTTTAGAAAAATAATAAATATCTTTTGGAAAATTTTTTATGGCTAATATATTACTAAAAATATTAAAACTAATTATATCACATATTAAATTATCATTAGGCAAATTAAATTTATGTATCACTATATATGTAATATTTCTAAATATCTCAATTATTAAAGGTAGTTTATAAATTATATTACATATAAAAAATATAAAAACTATAACTGGAAGTAAATCCATTAAAAAATATATAACATCATTTAAATAAGAAAAAGATAACTTCCATAAACTTTTATTATTTTTATTCTCATTATATTTTTTAAGAGCTGTCTTCATTTTATGACGTTTACAGTTTACATTTTTATGATTTGACTTAAAATAATAACTTTGTTTTTTCTTTTTTATAGGATAAATTCTACTTAAAATAAAATTACATATTATTAAGATAATTAACTCTATTATAATGAATTTAATTATACTAATATCAATCTTGTAACATAAATCTTTTGTCAAATTTAAAGATAAAATTGAAAAATTCAAAATAGTAACAACAGCTTCCTTTTCTCTTAATTTTCCATCTTTATATAATCTATAAGTTAGAAAAGCCCCACATATACTATTTACCAAAAAACACACCAAAAAAATCAAAAATACCTTTCCACTTACATTAAAGAGCTTATTCATAGTTCTATGGGTATATGCTTCTGTTATTTCTAATAAACCATAATTTAATAAAAAGGGCATAAACAAAGATGAAATAGGCAACAAAATAGTTAAATCACTCA
>OGCQ01001362.1_pt1 | contig 30476 bp, 22 predicted proteins | sample 1570161 | NCBI WGS metagenome assembly OGCQ01 (sample SAMEA4384402, study PRJEB24528) | human gut metagenome
TAGGTATGCCCTCGAGTATTTCGTATATCACACTACGCAAAAAATGTCAAACGATAGTTTGTGCTGCTTTTCGCAGACACTCACAAAAAACACCAGCATCAACCGGAACGTCCTCTCGTTGATGCTGGTGTTTTGTTATGGCAATACCGCACAATCTTTGTGCGGTATTGCCTTATATGGTTTCCGTCAAAACGTCAAACTTATGCGGTATTGCCTTAGGATTCTTCCAGACCGGTATTGATACCGCTTTTTTCCAGTCCTGCCAGTTCTCCAGACGGTGTTTCTCTGGAGTTGTCTTTCTTTTTCGGGAAGACGAACTTCAGCAGGATCGGGGTGACGATCGTGGTGAATACCACCATGATGACCAGCGGTGTCATGAACTTCTCGCTCATCAGCCCTACAGAAGCACCCTTGTTGGCAACGATCAGGGCGACCTCACCACGGGAGATCATACCAATACCGATTTGCAGGCTCTCCTTGTTGGTGTACCGCATGATCTTTGCACCCAGACCGCAGCCGATCACCTTGGTGACAACTGCCAGCAGCATCAGCAGCAGCATGAATACGATCAGCTTTCCGGTCAGACCGTCCAGTGTCATTGCCAGACCGATGTTTGCGAAGAAGATAGGGGACAGGAGCATGTAGGACAGCGTGTTGAAACGGTTGACTACATACTCGTTCTTTTTCAGACCGGATACTGCCAGACCGGCAACGAATGCACCGGTGATGTCGGCAACGCCGAAGCAGATCTCGGCAATAAAGGACAGCAGCAGGCAGAAAACAAATGTCACGATGTTGTGACGGCGGAGGTTCTCGTTGCTGGATTCCCGCCACTTTTTAAAGAAGAAGTGGTACAGTACAGCGGCACCGATCGCCACAATGAAGAACGCCAGAATGTTGATGACAACAGCAAATACACCGTCATTGACCAGCAATGTGCCCAGTGTCTTTTCGCCGCCGCCGTCGCCGGTCTTCTTGCCGCCCAGACTGATAACGACAGTCAGAGCGATAATGCCCAGAATGTCATCGATTACAGCAGCACCCAGAATGGCATTGCCGGCACGGGAGTTCAGGGCACCCAGTTCCTTCAGAGTTTCTACGGTGATGCTGACGGAAGTTGCAGTCAGGACAACGCCGATGAAAATGTTCTGCCAGAACAGGGAAGCCATTTCCGGATTCTGTTCCGTATTGTAGAAGTCGGCGAGGAAAAATCCGCCTACCAGCGGAACAATGACACCCAGCAGGGCAATGACAAAGGAGGCAAGTCCTGCCTTTTTCAGTTCCTGAATGTCGGTTTCCAGTCCGGCACTGAACATGAGGACGATAACGCCCAGTTCTGCCAGACTGACGATCAGGTCATTCCGTTCTACAACGTCCAGCAGCATCGGACCGAGAATGATGCCGGCTGCCAGTGCACCAACGACCTGCGGCAGGCTGATCCGCTTGGTCAGCAGCCCCAGCAGCTTGGTGGACAACAGAATGATTGCGATTTGCAGTAAAAAAGAATAATCATTGTTGAATAAAAAATCTTTCAAACCCATAATGGTTTCTATCTCCCTTTATAATTTGCTTTCTGTCAAGAATGATCCTATGTCAGTTTTGGTTTGACGGTACCATGTGGTCAGTTTTATCAAAGCACTCCCTCCGCCTGCGGCAGAGCCTAACTAGCCGCCCTTTTCAAGGGAGCCTAAATCAGCCTCCCCTTTAGGGGAGGGGAACCAGCGAAGCTGGTGGAGGGGTTCTTACGTGAAGTCTTTTGCTTGATGTAGAAGATTTACGAGATAACCCCTCAGTCACCTGCGGTGACAGCTCCCCTAAAGGGGAGCCTATAATACAACAAAGGAGAGCCTGAACAAGCCAAGCCTCCCCTTTAGGGGTGACTCCCCACGGGGTGGGGAGATGCCCGCAGGGCAGAGGGGACCGCTCAGTACGAGGGGAACCGCCGTTAGGCGGTGGAGGGGTTCTTACGTAGAATCTTTTTCATAATGTTTTAGGTTACACAGAAGTACTCCTCAGTCAAGCCTACGGCTTGCCAGCTCAGCACAAGGCACGCCCTACGGGTGCCCTAAAGGGGAGCCTAAATCAGCCGCCCCTTTAGGGGTGACTCCCCACGGGGTGGGGAGATGCCCGCAGGGCAGAGGGGACCGCTCAGTACGAGGGGAACCGCCGTTAGGCGGTGGAGGGGTTCTCACGTGGAATCTTTTTCATTACAAAAAAAGACTTTCAATTCCCCGCCAGATTCTGCCGCAGCACTGCTGCGTCCAGACCGTTCACCGTCTTGTCGGCGTGGAGGTCGGCGTTGGCAGCCCCGGCCTTGGAAAGCTTCTTGTTGCCCAGCAGATACTGGATCAGCAGCACCAGATCAGCAGCGTTCACCTTGCTGTCTGTATTGACATCGCCCAGCAGCGTATCCGGCTTCTGGGGCGTGGTAACAGTAGTTGTCACCGGCTCCTTGCCGTCCGGCTCTCTGCCGGAGATCAGCACGCCGTTCTGGTATACCGGAATGCAGTCCGAAATGACATACTCACCCACGTTTTTCAGCAAGTCCGTGTTGGAATAGTCGTTGGAAGCGTCCCAGCCAGTCTGGTAATCCGGGAAAACCAGAGCCAGCATCAGTTCGCACTGGTGCTGTCCCTCGGAGATCGGCATGGCAACACGGCCGTCCGGATAGGTCACTTCAATATAGTAGATGTTGTCCTTGTAGTGCTGCACTTCCGAGATCTGTGCCGGCGTGTAGTCGTCGTACATCTTCGCCTGATCGCGGTCTACCCGCATGACTACATCGCCGGGCTGGAAGCCAGCGTTGATGACTTCAGACAGATCCATGTAATACCGATAGGACAAGTTGTCCTCGATCCGTGCCGGCCATGCCGAGTGGTTGGTCAGCTTGAAACTCAGCGTCACGCCGCCGGAAGTTTCCGTCAGCTTGGTTTCCACATAGAATTCCTTGTCCCGCGTTTCCGGTTCCGGAAAATCCGGATCCGGTGTGCCGCCGTAGGTTTCGGTCATCTTGCACAGCAGTGCCGTGAAACCGGCGTTGTAGTCGCACGCTACCTCGTTGTTGATGTAGTTCTGCCGGTCGTCCTCGTAGGAACCGTCCTCGTTGGGGCCGCCCACCAGTGCTCCATATAAGATGTGGCGGTTGGTTTCCGGCGTATCCAGTGCATTTTTCCACGAGCCGTGAGCCGTCCGGTGGTGGGGATTCTGCGGGGATTTTTCTCCGTAGCCCACCACGAAACTCTGCCCGTCCGGATTGTCCCCCAGACAGTAGTTGATCTGGTCTTCATAGAACTGCTGATACTTTGTCGTGTCGGTGCCTTTCAGCACGGTGTCACACGCCACGCTTGCCAGAAATCCGGCAGTGGTGGCGTACCGCAGACAGCCCCAGGTGGTCAGCCACTTTGCACCGCCGTCCAGCGTTTTTACAGAGTCCGTCCAGTAGTTCAGGTGCTTCTGTACCCGTCCGATGTAGAAGCTGTCGTTGGTGTTGATCGCGTACAGGAGCAGACCGCCCTGCATCACGTCGTCCCAGCACATGCCCCACGAATATTTCAGTTCGTCAGAGCCCAGTTCCTTTCCCAGATTGGGAATGTAGGAAGTCGCCTTGTCCAGATAGGACTGCTCGCCGGTGGCGATGTACAGCCAGTTTGCCGCGTAGAACAGTTCGTCGTAGAAGTGGGACGAACGGTAGAATCCGCTGGCATCACTATTATTATAGGTTTCATCGCTCCGTGTTTCGTCTGCCAGCCGGAACAGGTTCTCGGCGTGTTTCAGATAGTCGCCGGTCTTGTCGCTTCTGCCCTTGAGGGCACAGGAGCCGGCCGCCAGTGCCGCCGCCATTTCGCCGCAGACAGCGGAATCCGTTCCGCGGAGCACGGCTCTGGCTTTGGTGTAGTCTGCCCCGTTGTCCTTCATGCCGTATTTCAGCAGTTCCACCGGCCCCCACCAGGTGTGATCCATCTGTCCGTTGCCCACCTGATAAACGGCGGTGTCGCCCTCGTCACAGGCGGCGAGATAGTCCAGCACAAAGGAGAGGTTGTTCACATAGGTTTCCATTTCGCCGGTCTGCTCCAGCCCGTCAGGGTACTGGTACAGCCCCCACGCCAGCATGGAAGCGGAATACGCCATAGGCAGATTGAACTTGACATGGTCGCCGGCATCGTACCAGCCGCCGGTGATTTCGTCGGACATGGTGGAATCGGCACGCCACTCCACTTCGTTCCATTCCGGAAGCGGCCCCGCCTGCTGGCATTCATAAAAGTACATGGACTTCTGGAGAGCCTCGGCGTAGTTGGCGGAAAAGTCCGCCGCAGAAACAGACACCGGCGGCAGGGCACTGACACCCAGACAGACTGCGGTCAGCAGAGCCGCGGTACGTGTGCATCTTCGCATTTGTATCATCTTCCTTTCTGTTAGGGCAACACCGCACAAAGCTTGTGCGTAAGGTGCGTTGTCAGATTTCTGGGCAATATGACGGAAAATCTGCACGCAGATGGCGTGCAAAGTCGCCAGACGCTCTTTGTGCGGTATTGCCTTAGGTTCGGGCAGTAACGCACAAGTTCTGCACGATCCTGCCAGCTTTCTGCGGCATGTTTCAGCTGCGGGGGACACCCGCCGGAAAAATACCGTTTTCCTTTTTATTATCGCACGTTTTCACGACATTGTCAAGCAGTTTTCATGAAAATATCACAGGAAATCGCCATGAAATCCCACGATCTTTTTGCAGGGCGAAGCGTAAACCACATTGGGGAGAAAAAATGTCTGTTTTTGGGGTGATGTATAAAATGGAGTACTTCCGTGAAAACTTACACACTAAGCAAAAGACTTCACGAAAGAACTCCTCCACCAGCTACGCTGGTCCCCCTCCCCTTTCAGGGGAGGCTTATTTTAGGCTCCCCTTTAGGGCACCCGTAGGGCGTGCCTTGTGCTGAGCTGGCAAGCCGCAGGCTTGACTGAGGGGTTATCTTGTAAATCTTTTACATCAAGCAAAAGACTTCACGAAAGAACCCCTCCACCAGCTACGCCGGTCCCCCTCCCCTTTCAGGGGAGGCTATTTCAATAAAGGGGAGGCTATTTTAAACTTCCAAAACAAGCTGTAATTTGTAGAGATTGTCGGCTTCCAACGGGAAAAATCTGTATGAAGTGACAAAAATTCTGGAAAACCAGATTGCATCTTGCAAAAAAGTGCGGTTCATGTTATAATGAAATTGTATAGGCAGACGGGTGTTGGATTTTGTACCTGCACCGGCTGTCTGTGCCGTTGCAGAGGGCAAAGGCGGTTTTCTTCTATCATTCTGTCACTGCGTGGCGTATGATAAAGAGAGATCCTTTCTGCGATCTGCATGGAGTATGGATTCTCAGGGCAATATTGTCCTAGATAAGGTTTTAGGAGGAATTCTGAAGTGGAAAAGAAGCTGAAAAAAGGAAAGAAAGTTACCGTTCTCGGTGCCGGAAATGTTGGTGCGTCTATCGCATTTGCTCTGGCGATCAAAGGTCTTTGCTCTGAACTGCTGCTGATCGACATCAACAAGCCCAAGGCAAAGGGTGAGGCTATGGACATTATGCAGGGTAATGCATTCTGCCCGTCCTGCGATATTCACGACGGTGATTATCCGGACGCAGCAGATTCCGATATGGTCATCATCACCGTTGGTATTGCCAGAAAGCCGGGTCAGACCCGTATCGATCTGTGCAAGACCAATGCAAAGATCATGGCTTCCGTAATGCCGGAGATCGTGAAGTATGCTCCCCACGCATGTTATCTCGTAGTCAGCAATCCGGTTGACGTGCTGACCTATGAAGCAATTCGCGTATCCGGTCTGGACCCCAAGCAGGTCATCGGTTCCGGTACCGTTCTGGATTCTTCTCGTCTGCGTACCTGTCTGGCAGATCACGCTGGTCTGAACATCAAGAACATTCACGCATATGTATTCGGTGAACACGGCGATTCTTCCATGATCCCGTGGTCCCTGTCCAGCATTGCGGGCATGAAGTTTGATGAATACTGTGCAAATGTAGAAAATCTGGGCGACAAGGACGAGATCGAACAGGAAGTCCGCGACGGCGGTGCAGAGGTCATCAAGTGCAAGGGTGCAACATATTATGCAATTGCACTGTCTGTCAGCCAGATCACCGAAGCAATTCTGCGGGATACCAAGGCAGTTCTGACAGTTTCCACACTGCAGGACGGCACACACTACGGCGTAAAGGACGTTTGCCTGAGCCTGCCGTGCGTACTGGGTGCAAATGGTGTAGAACACGAGATCACACCGCCGATGACTGACGAGGAAATCGCACGCTTCCAGAAGAGCGGCGAAGCACTGCGTTCTGTAATCGACCAGATGGCTCTCTAATTTAAATAGTATAAAAGCACTCGCACGCCGGCACAGATCTCTGTGCAGACGGCTGCCGTACAGCGGCGGGGCTGATGCACCGGCACTGTCCGCTGACAAAAACTTCGGCAAACTGCCGAACACAGGTAATTGATTGGTTGGAAAGGGACAAAAAAATTATGGATTATGCAGCAGAATCTCTGAAACTGCACTACAAATGGCAGGGTAAGATCGAAGTCACACTTCGTGCACCGCTGGAAACCGCCGATGATCTTTCTCTGGCGTACACCCCCGGCGTTGCAGAGCCTTGTCTGGAAATTCAGAAAGATGTTTCCAAAAGCTATGACCTGACACGCCGCGGCAATCTGGTCGCAGTCATCACCGACGGCACCGCCGTTCTCGGACTGGGCGACATCGGACCGGAAGCCGGCATGCCGGTCATGGAGGGCAAATGTGCACTGTTCAAGCGTTTCGGCAATGTCGATGCGATTCCGCTTTGCGTTCGCTCCAAGAATGTGGACGAGATCGTAGAAACGGTTCGCCTGATCGCCGGCAGCTTTGGCGGTGTCAATCTGGAAGACATTTCCGCACCCCGCTGCTTCGAGATCGAGCGTCGTCTGAAGGAATGCTGTGACATTCCGATTTTCCACGATGACCAGCACGGCACTGCCGTTGTCACACTGGCAGCTATGCTCAACGCACTGAAGCTCATCGGCAAGGATATTCACGACATCAACGTGGTGACCAGCGGTGCCGGTGCAGCCGGACTTGCCATTATCCGCCTGCTGATCGCGATGGGTCTGGATCCGCACCATGTCATTCTGTGCGACCGCCACGGTGCGATCTACGAGGGACGGGATAACCTCAACCCTCAGAAGGAAGAAATGGCAAAGATCACCAACAGCGGCCACAAGGCAGGCACACTGGCAGAAATGCTGGCAGGGGCAGACGTTTTCATTGGCGTATCGGCTCCGCACTGCGTGACACCGGAAATGGTGAAGTCTATGGCAAAGGATCCGATCATCTTCGCAATGGCAAATCCCACGCCGGAGATCATGCCGGACGAAGCACTGGCAGCCGGTGCGGCAGTAATGGGTACCGGACGCAGCGACTTCCCGAACCAGATCAACAACGTTCTGGCATTCCCGGGAATCTTCCGCGGTGCACTGGACGTTCGTGCCAGCGACATCAACGACGCCATGAAGATCGCCGCAGCCAAGGCAATCGCCGATTTTGTAACACCTGATAAGCTGTCTGCGGAATATATCATTCCCAGCCCGCTGGAAGAAGGTGTCAGTGAAGCCGTTGCCAAGGCAGTGGCACAGGCAGCCAAGGATTCCGGCGTTGCAAGAGTGTAAGGTGCGTTGACACTAAGCCTGACACGCGTCTTTTGGGGTGATTTTCCCCGTTCGTCGTTAAAAATCCTTGCCGTGCGAAAGCACGCCTGCGAATTTTTGCCTAGAACGGAAAAAATCGCCTCACAAAATTCGTGTATCATAATAGTATCAACACCGTCTAACGTATTCCACGGAAATCAATTTTCATGATAGCCTCCCCTGAAAGGGGAGGGGGACCAGCGAAGCTGGTGGAGGGGTTTTTCGCAAAATCTTTTTATGACGTTTTCGGCATAAGTGGAAACCCCTCAGTCAGTGCTACGCACTGCCAGCTCCCCTTTCAGGGGAGCCTCACTTGTCAAACTTCATAATTTGGCACAATTTAAATCAACACATTTTTGAAAAATGATTTCCGTGAACGTATTCTCGTGACAGCCGGTTTCCCGAAACAGGCTCGAAACATTTTTGAAATGAGGCAGGGTGCCGGTTTCGGTGCCCTGCTTTTTTTGCCTGAAATCGAATGAAATTCAAGGGGAAAGCGTAATATTTTTAAGTGAAATCCCGATTCGGCGGCGAATGTTTTGAAAAATGATTAAAGATAGAAAAAAACCGGAAAAGCACTTGCGGATTTGTGTGAAATGTGCTAAAATAGACAGTGGAGTTGCGGAGAACCTTTTGCAGGATTACAACAAAGCAAGGAATTTTTCCGCAGGACGGGGAAGAAATTTTTCCGCAGGACGGGGTAGGAACGCATGAAACAGGAATGCTTGAAATGGCTGATGCGGGGCGGAACTACGGTTCTGCTGGCAGGTGCTGTGGGGCTGCTGCTTTGGCAGGGGACACGGCACGTTTCCGAAAGGGAACTTTCCGCCCGACCCCAGCGGCTGGCTGCTGCAACGGTGGAAACTACGGGCACGGAAGCAACTGTTTCTGCCGCGGAAACCACTCTGCACACCGGCACCCGCCGGACGAAAACGGCTTCTGCCAAGCGTGCCGGACAGGCTTTCCAAGAAACCCGGACGGCTCCGGAAAGCACCACGCCGGCAGCCGAAACCGTGACCTTTCCGCTGGAACTGAACGCGGCTTCGGCGGCGGAACTGGAACAGTTGCCCCATATCGGGGCGGTGCTGGCGGAACGCATCACGGTATACCGCGACCAGATCGGCGGGTTCTCCAATCGGGAACAGCTTCTGGAGGTGGAGGGCATCGGCGAGGCGACCTTGTACGAAATTTATGATCTGCTCTATCTGGAATACGAAACGTTTCCCGAACCGGAGCCGGAACCGAAACCGGCAGGAGCTCCCGCACCAGCGGCAGCACCGCAGCCGGCAGAAACGGCTCCGCCTGCAACAGAACCACCGGCGGCAGCTGCACCGGCAGTGACGTTCCCGCTGGATCTGAATCAGGCGACGGCGGCGGAACTGGAACAGATTCCCGGGATGCAGCCGGAACTGGCGGAGAAGATCGTGGCGTTTCGGCAGCAGATTCAGGCGTTTTCGTCGGTATATGAACTGCTCTACGTGGACGGCATGACGGAGGCGTATTTCGTGCAGCTTCGGGACTATGTGCAAATTACCGAGGAACTTGCCCAGTAGCCGCACTTTTTTGAGGAAACTCGACATTTTAACCAGTTTGTAACCTTTTACAGAAATGTTCGAAATACTTGGCGGATTGCACAAAAAAATCAACTGATTTTTGTACCGTATCACTGAAAAAAATGAAAGAACGGTATAAGGCATTGACATTTGTTTCGAATTGTTGTATATTAGGCTTATCACAAGAAATGTTCCCTAGGCGTGTTTTGTGCACTTTTATGGGAACAGGGCATGCCGCGGCGGAGAAACTCCGGCGGGCGGCATGGTATCGTTTTTTATTGTTTATTGCACTGCTGTACCAAACCGGCACAACGTGTGATATATATATTTAAGGAGGAAATTTCCAATGAACAAGTTGAAAAGAACACTGGCTCTGATGGCTGCTCTGGCTATGACTGCAACTGCATTCGTAGGATGCGGCGGCAATGACAGCTCCAGCACTTCTGAGTCTAAGGCTGAGTCTTCTGCTGAAGACAGCAGCGAAGCAGATGCAGATTCCGCTGAAGATTCTACCGCTGAAGAAGAATCTTCTGTTGAGTCCGCAGCTGGCTACACCAACGTTGATGTTCCGGCTCTGGGCGAACCGGACGGCTCCCTGAAGGACGGCGGCGACAAGCTGACAATCCTGTGCTGGAACGATGATGACCTGAAGTACATGTACGACATCGTTGCTGATGCAACCGGCATGGACAAGAGCATGATCAACTACAAGAACGTTGGTTCTAACGGTACTGATGCTAACGAACAGTACGCACAGGTATTCCTGTCTGGCGACGACGTTGACCTGTACTTCTGCGACGCTGACTGGAACATGGCTTATCAGAACAACGATGAGTATTCTGCTCCGCTGTCTGCAGTAGGTATCTCTGAAGACATGTATGCAAATGCTTATGACTACACTGTAGCCATGGGCAAGGACAAGAACGGCGTCCTGAAGGGTGCTTCTTGGCAGGCTGCAGCAGGCGGCTATGCATACCGTGCAGATCTGGCTGAAGAATATCTGGGCGTAACTTCTCCGGAAGATATGCAGGCACAGGTCGGCAGCTGGGATGACTTCTGGAAGACCGCAGCTACCGTATATGAGAAGTCTGGCAACACCACTGCTATGGCTGACTCTCTGGGCGGCGTATGGAGAGCTTACTCCAACGGTAACAGAACCAAGTCTTGGGTAAACGACGGCAAGCTGGATCCTTCTTCCGTAGGTGATTTCATCTCTATGGCGAAGGAGAACTTCGACAAGGGTTACATCTCTGGTGCAACTCAGTGGAGTGATGACTGGCTCCCGCAGGGTCAGTCTGACGGTGCTCAGGCTAACAAGACCTTCGGTTTCTTCTTCCCGACTTGGGCAATCGCTAAGGGCGGTTCTCTGGAACAGGCTGAAGGCGGCGAAGGCGGCTCTACATACGGCAAGTATGCACTGTGCGAAGGCCCGACATCCTGGTTCTGGGGCGGCACATGGATCTGCGTATATCCGAAGACCGATAACGCTAAGGAAGCTGGCCAGTTCATCTACACTATGACTGCTGATGCAGATGCAATGCAGAAGTATGTAGACGTTCGTGGTGACTTCGTAAACAACAAGGGCGTAATGTCTGCTACAACTGAAGCTGGCACAAACAGCAACCCGCTGTTCGGTGGTCAGGATCAGTTCCAGATCCTGTTCAACTCTGCTGACAAGATCGACATGAGCATTGCTTCTGAGTATGATGCAAAGATCAACACTGACCTGCAGAACGCAGTTCAGGATTACTGCAATGGCGTAACCGCTTCTGAGGATGACTGCCTGAACGCATTCCTGGATGCAATTGCAGCTGATGTAACTGACATCACTGTTGAATAAGCTTCGGCTTCTCAACGCTTTTTGAATGATTGAACGTACAGCCTATAGGATAATTGCGTCCTATAGGCGTATGTTTATCTTTTCTCTTACTATTCTACTGAATTTTTGAAAGGGTGTGTGCAAATGGCATCCGCTGCACAACGTCGTATTAAGTCGATTAGCTATGCGAAATATGGCTATATGTTCATTGCCCCGTTCTTTCTTGTGTATTGTTTCTTCCAGATCTGGCCGCTGATCCAGACCTTTATCCTGAGCTTTCAGGGTAACGGTGCAGATGCGGGCACATTTGTCGGCTTCGACAACTATGCTACCATTCTGTTCGGTTCCGGTGAAGGAATGGGTCGTCGTGCAAAGGCAATGCAGGAGCTGTTTTTGACTTCGTTCAAAAACACGATCATTCTGTGGTTTGGTAACTTTATTCCGCAGATCCTGCTGTCCCTGTTGCTGGCGGTTTGGTTTACCGATTCGAAACTGCACATTCCGGGCGTGGGCTTCTTTAAAGTTGTTATGTATCTGCCGAACATCATTACTGCAGTATCTGTTGCAGCACTGTTCATGCGCTTTATTTCCAACAGCCAGCTGTCCGCAGTCAACACACTGCTGCTGAATGCAGGCAACGATGCGGTAAGCTTCGAAGCATCTGCTGTTTGGAGCCGCGGCATCGTTATGTTTATTCAGACGTGGCTGTGGTTTGGTAATACCATGATCATGATGATGTCTGGTATCATGGGTATCAACCCCTCTCTGTTCGAAGCTGCTGCAATCGATGGTGCTTCCAGTGGTCAGGTGCTCCGCAAGGTGACCCTGCCGCTGCTGCGACCGATGGTTGTTTATACCCTGATCACTTCCATGATCGGTGGTTTGCAGATGTTCGATATTCCGTATCTGTATCACACAGGTGCAGGTAAAATCAACGCAAACCTGCGTACCGTTGCGGTATTCGTTTATGAACAGTTCCGTGCCGGTGCAAAGGTTCACCAGCCTGACTACGGCATTGCCGGTGCCGCTTCCGTAATTCTGTTTATCATCACTGCGGCTCTGGGTATTCTCGTATTCCGTATGAACCGTGATGAAGACGAGCATCGGAAGAAGCAGGAGCGTAAGGCTCTGGTCAAGGAATACAAGAAACAGCAGAAGCTGGCTAAGAATGGAGGTCTGGGTGCATAATGGAAAACGTTGGTGTTAAGGACAATTACATTCTGGTGCAAAGACTGAAATCGGCTGGCTGCTTCATTGTCTGCGTTCTGCTGGCACTGATCTGTCTGGTTCCGCTGTACATCATGATCATGAACGCAACCCACGGGGACGCTGCTCTGCGTGCTCAACCGTTGCAGTTCCTGCCGGGCGGTGACTTGATGACCAATATCAAGAATATTGCCGGTGGTGAATTTCCGCAGTCCCCGAACTTTAACGTTTGGCTGGGCTACCGGAACTCCCTGATTATTGCAGGCTGTACCACAATTCTGACCGTATTCTTCTCCGCACTGACCTCTTATGGTCTGACCGTTTACGATTTCAAGATCCGTGACGGTGCATATACGTTTATTCTGGCAGTTATGATGATCCCGATTCAGGTTACATCTACCGGTTTCGTAAAGTTCATGGTAGGTACTCTGGGTCTGGCAAACAGCTACATTCCGCTGATCATTCCTGCAATCGCAGCACCTGCCGTTGTATTCTATATGCGTCAGTATATGAAGTCTTCCTTCCCGCTGGACATCGTAGAGGCTGCCCGTATCGACGGAAGCGGCGAGTTCCGCACCTTCCTGACCATTGCAATTCCGATGTGCAAACCGGCAATTGCAGTACAGGCGATCTTCGCGTTCGTACAGAACTGGAACAACTTCTATACACAGAATATGATCATCATTTCCAATGAAAAGCGTTTCACAATGCCGATCATGATCCAGAGCGTTCTGGGTCAGGATAAGCACCCTGATCTGGGTGCACAGTACGCTGCAGTTGCACTGTCTGTTATCCCGATCATTGTGATCTACCTGATTCTGTCCAGATTCATCGTTGCTGGTGTAGCACTGGGCGGCGTAAAGGAATAATCGCATTTCAAATCGTTGTTCATAGAAAGGGCCATTGCCTTCGGGCAGTGGCTCTTTTGTGTTATGGCATGTCACCCTGCGGCGGCAAGATGCAGCATATCAAAAAAACGCCTCTCCGGCAAGTGCACCGGAGGGGCGTTTTTGATATAGAGGATTGAGATTACTTCTGTTTCATTTCTGCTGCACGCAGGGTGTTTTTCATCAGCATGGTAATGGTCATCGGTCCCACGCCGCCGGGAACCGGTGTGATATAGCTTGCCTTGGGTTCCACTTCGGCGAATTCCACGTCACCGCAAAGCTTGCCGTTTTCGTCGTGGTTCATGCCCACGTCGATCACGATCGCACCCTCTTTCACCATGTCCGCGGTGATGAAGTGTGCCTTTCCCACGGCACTGACCAGAATATCCGCCGATGCACAAACCTCCTTGAGGTTCTTGGTGTGGGAGTGACAAATGGTAACAGTTGCGTTCCGGTGGAGCAGCAGCATTGCCATGGGCTTGCCCACGATGTTGCTTCTGCCGACAACCACGCAGTTCTTGCCGTCGATCTCCACGCCGGTGCTGTCAATGAGTTCCATGACACCCGCCGGTGTGCAGGGGAGGAAGTCGTAGTCGCCGATCATGATCTTGCCCACGTTTATGGGGTGGAATGCGTCCACATCTTTCAGCGGGGAAATGGTCTTGATGACCAGCTGTTCATCGAGGTGATCCGGCAGCGGCATCTGTACCAGAATGCCGTGTACCTTGTTGTCCTTGTTCAGCACGCCGATCAGATCCAGCAGCTGTTCTTCCGTTGCGTTTTCGTTCAGCTTGTACTCGAATGCGTGAAAGCCCACTTCCTCGCAGGCTCTCTGCTTGTTGCGAACATAGATCTGCGATGCCGGATCATTGCCCACCAGAATCACGGCAAGCCCCGGCTGAATGCCGCGGTCCTCCCGCAGCTGCTGTGCCTGTTCCCGAATCTTCTGGCGAATCTGGGTGGAAACTTCCTTGCCCGAAATCAGTTTTGCCATGGTTATTTACTCCTTTTCTGTTTGGTTGGTATCAGTTTCTGCTGGTGTTTCGTCCGATTCTGAAGAATCTGTCGTATCTGTTTCTGCCACTTCGTCTGTCGAAGCGGTGTCCTCGTTGGTGTCGTCCTCCGGCTCTTTCACAAATTTGGCAGCCTCATATTCTGCCAGCATCTGCTTGGATTCGTTGGTGTCCTTGTACATGCGGTAGTCCACGCCCATGCGTTTCACTTTGGTGCCAATTGCGATTTGCAGAATTATGGAAATCACCACGCAGGTGATCGCCAGTATCTGGGACACGCGGACGTTGCCGATTACCAGACTGTCCGTCCGCAGGCTCTCCACCACGGCACGCTCTGCACCGTACCAGCAGATATAGATCAGGAAGATCTGTCCGTCGTACCGGCGAATTTTCTTAGCGAAAATTGCCAGCAGTACAAAGCCCAGCAGGCACCACAGGGATTCGTACAGGAAGCAGGGGTGTACCGGCTGAGAAGCGTCCAGCGTGGTGCCGAAGTTGGCGAAGTAGGTGGTAGAGGGGTACTGGTCGGTGATCCACTCCTGAATCCGTCCGCCGGACATGCCGAACAGGCTGTCGGTGTTGCAGCCGAACGCCTCCTGATTGAAGAAGTTGCCCCAGCGGCCGATGCCCTGTCCCAGCAGGAACCCGATGCCCACGATGTCCAGCAGGGGGAGAAACTTCACCTTGCGGATCTTTGCCACCAGAAAGCCCACCAGCAGACTGCCGATGATGCCGCCGTAAATGGCAAGCCCGCCGCCGCGAATGTTGAAAATGCTTTTCCAGTCGCCGGCGTAATCGCTCCAGTTCAGCAGCACGTAGTAGGCACGGGCACCTACCACGCCGCCGATGATGCCGCCGATGATGCAGTCCAGCACGCGGTCCGGATTCAGCCCGTACTTTTTCACTTGGGTGAACGCGTAGATCATTGCCAGCACCAGCCCCAGCGTGATGAGAATGCCGTACCATTGAATGTCCAGCCCGCCGATCGAAAAGGCGGTGCTGTTGACGTGGAGATCGATGCCCAGCTTCGGGAAAACGATCTCGTTGTAGTCCAGTGTCCCGATTGTTTCAGTTGCCATATGTTTTCGGCTCCTTTGGATTATTCTGCCGGTGTGATGACAGACAGGCTCATGCGGCGGACATCGACTTCTTCCCGCAGGAAGCGGTTGCAGTCGTCCAGTGTCATTTCAGACAGCACCTGCATGGGGTCGTACAGTCCGCAGCCAGCCATGTGAGCTGCTACCAGCGTGTTGGTGACGGCGGAAACATTGCCCAGCTTCCGCACCAGTTCTCCGTAGGCGGACTTTTTGGACTCGTTGAACATGACCTCGTCCAGCCCGTTTTTCTGTGCGTCCAGAATTGCCGCGGTGACCTTCTCCCGCACCGCCTGCGGATCGCGGGATTCGCCGCCGAAGATCATGGTAAAGAACCCGTCACCGTTAAAGACCTCGCTGGAGAAACTATCGTTGACCAGTCCGCTTTGCAGCATTTCCTGATACAGGGGAGAGGAACTGCCGGATAAGGTCTGCATGGTGATGTCCGCCAGCATTTCCGCACGGAGATTGTCCAGTCCCTGCCGCGGCTGGCACTTGATGCCCAGATTGAACAGCGGCTGTCCCACTGCGGCAGATTCCACCGTTTCCTCCTGTACAATGTCCAGTGTTTCCTCCGGAAAGACGGTTTCCAGCTTCTGGTCTTCGCAGGGCTTCAGCAGCCGGTCGGCAACCTCCAGCACCTCGTCCACCGTGCACTTTCCGGCAACTGCCAGTACCATGTTGTGGAGGTTGTAGAACGTGCGGTAGCAGCGGTACAGCAGATCGTCTGTAATTTCCGCAATGCTCTCAATGGTGCCGGCGATGTCGATGCGAACCGGATGCTTCTGGTACAGACCGCACAGCATGTTGAAGAATACCCGCCAGCCGGGGTCGTCGTCGCACATGCGGATCTCCTGCCCGATAATGCCCTGTTCCTTGGCAACGCTTTCCGGCGTGAAGTACGGCGACTGGACAAAGGAGAGCAGGATCTCCAGCGAAGCCTTGAAGTTGTCGGAGCAGCTGAAGAAATAGCAGGTCTTGTCGAACGAGGTGAACGCGTTGGCGTTGGCACCAGTCTTGGCGTACAGGTCGAACACATCGCAGTCCTCGTTCTCGAACAGCTTGTGTTCCAGGAAGTGGGCGATGCCTTCCGGCACGGTGCAGTAGTCCTTGTCCGCCGCGGTCTTGAACTGGGTGTTGATCGAGCCGTACTTTGTGCCGAACATGGCTTCGGTGGTGCTGTAGCCTTCCATTTCGCAGACTAAGATCTCCAGTCCGCTTTTGTGGTGGATATGGGTGTACTTGTCACCGGTCTGGGGGGAAACGATCGTCTTTTTCGTGGTTTCTGCCATGTTATTCCGCCTCCTGTTCTTTGCATTCCATAATATAAACGGTATCCGGCTGCATGGACTTTGCCGCCGCGATGATGTCCTCCCTGGTGACCTGACGGTACCGTTCTTCTTCTTCCGCCGGTGTCAGCTTGGTGCCGCGGCAGAACTGCCCGAAATACCATGCAATATAGCTGCTGGCAGTATCTCCCACACCGCAGAGGGTGTTGTGAATGGTCATCATGGTGCTGTGCATTTCCTCGTCCGAAATGTCGCCGCTGCAAATGGCTTCCAGCTGTGCCGCAATGGCAGTTTCGGCAGTTTCCAGATTTTCGGTTTCAATGCCGCTGTCCACCTGCATGAACGACTTGCACTCGTTGAAGTTTGCCGCACAGTAGTAGCAAAGGCTCATCTTTTCCCGCACGTTGGCGAACAGCTTGGAGCTGGGTGTACCGCCGAGGAGCATCGTCATCATTTTCAGGGCATACCGGTCGGTATAGCTGGTTTTCCAGCCCATGACCATTTTGCACTGGTTGACCGGCAGGGCTTCCCGCACGGTGACAGGCTCCGGCTTGCAGGGGCTGGGGGACAGGAACGAAACGGGAACCGGCTTCCGGTCGGCAATGGCAGCGAAAGCCTGCCGCAGGGTGTCCGCCAGCTGGGGAACAGCTTCCGGTCCCACAAAGTAGATCTCGATCTGTGCCGTCCGGAGCAGCTGCTGAAATGCTTCGTAAGCAGCCTTCGGAGTCATGGCTTCGGCAGATTCGCGGGTGCCGTAGCAGGAAAATGCAGCCGGTTCGCCGGCGAATGCGGTTTTGTGGGTTTGAGAAATGGCGTACTGCCGCTTCTCGTTGACTTCCGCATCAATGCAGTCCAGCAGGTTGGTCTGCTGAATGCGGAACTCGGTTTCGTCGAATGCACCGTCTGTCACATTCGGCTCAAAAATGCAGCCCAGCAGGATCTGGGTGAGTTCCGAAAAGACAGCTTCGTGTTCCAGAGCATAGCGGTCAGCAATGGAAGAAGTCCGCAGGGTGATGACCTGTACATCACCCATTTTGGAAATGCTGCAGCTGAGATCTGCCCCGTACAGCATGTGCAGCTTGCGGTTCATGATCGCGTTGGAGGGATAGGCTTTGCTGCTGGAGGCGATCAAAGAACCGCCCAGTCCGCAGGCAGCTGCGTTTTTCTCCGACAAAGGCTGGAGGAATTGGATCCGCAGCGAGTTGGTTTTGAGTTTGGGATCCAGAATTTCAGAAAATGCAATGGCATCTGAAAGCGGGATACGTTGATAACTGGTTGTCATAACATCGTCCTTTCTCAAGGCAGTCCGGAAAAGGGGACTGCCCGCACGAATATCAGAACCTGCCATAGGCGGGTTTCGGAGCGTGTTTTATGGCAATACCGCACAAAGATTGTGCGACAGATGCGTCGTCAAATTTTTCGTCAGATGAAACAAAAAGCGGCGTGCAAAGTCGCCAGACGCTCTTTGTGCGGTATTACCTTATATCATGTGCACACGCTCTGCATAGTGGCGTATACGCAGAAAATTTCTGACAGAGCAGGCGGCGTGAGAGCCGGCTCGGTATACAGGGAAACGCTGCACAAGCTTTATGCAGCGGCTCACAGAATTTATTATACCACATTTCATTTGGAATTGCTATGGTTTTCACGAAATTCTCAGAAATATTTTCCGGTGCAGGAAATTGTCTGGGTGACAGTGAGAGATGCCTGTGGAATAGCCGTCCCTGAAAAAGAAGCCCAATTCATGAGGGAGCCTGAACAAAAAGCCTCCCTTGAAAAGGGAGGTGGCACGAAGTGCCGGAGGGATTTCTTCGTGAAACCTAACATAGCAAGTAAAAGATTTTCCACATGCACTAGGCTCCTAAGTAGAGGGCGATGCCCACATCGCCCCGTGAAACATAACTTCTAGGGCAGCCATGTCGAATCCGTTCGGCGGAATTCGCTCGTACCTCGCTGTCCGCCTGTGGCTTGCCAACGCCGATTGTTGCCCTTGCCTGTATCGGTAATGTTGATATTCAGGTATTTTTCCGGTATAGGTGGGTGACTTTATTGGATACGGCGTTTGCAAGTTCGTATATAGCCTCCCCTGAAAGGGGAGGGGGACCAGCGTAGCTGGTGGAGGGGTTCTTCCGTGCAATTTGCTACAGCAGCCAACCGATTTCACAAAGAGTTACGCTTCTTTTTTTCTTTGCTGAAAAGAAAAAAAGAAGCAAAAAAAGAAAAGAGTTCGCATTTCCCCTGTACTGTGAGATTCAAGTATCACCCGAAAATTACACGGGAAATAACCTTTTTCGACTAACAAAAATTCCCCGGCGGGGTGACAGGCGGCTTGTCCGCCGTAACACTACCCTTTTCACACTTAAAATTGGGGCGTAAGGTCAGCGGTGACTCACCGCATTTTTGCATGGTTTACAATTTGTTGTTGAAAAGAAAAAGGATTTTTAGTATAATAAAATATGAGAATCTATTCGAAGATGTGTACGCTTTCAGAGCCTGCCACGCGTCTGAACACGTCAGATGCAGAACAGGCTTTCGGCTCCAACGGGAGGAAAATACCATGAAAACAATTACCGTGCACGCCAGCCAGACGTATCCCATTTGGATCGGGAGAGGACTGCTGGGACAGTGTGGCACATATCTGAAGCAGCAGACCAAGGCACAGACTGCCGCTGTCATTACCGATGACCATGTAGACTGCTATTACGGGGACATTGTGACCAAGTCGCTGGAAGAAAACGGCTTCCGGACGATCAAGTTCGTGTTCCCACACGGAGAAGCTTCCAAGTGCAGCAAAACGCTGAACCAGATCTACGACTTCCTCTGTGAAAATAATATCACCCGCACCGACTGTCTGGTTGCACTGGGCGGCGGCGTGGTAGGAGATATTACCGGATTCGCGGCGGCGACCTATCTCCGCGGTCTGGACTATCTCCAGATCCCCACCAGCCTGCTGGCACAGGTGGATTCGTCCGTAGGCGGAAAGACTGCGATCGACCTGACCGGCGGCAAAAATCTGGTGGGAGCCTTTAAACAGCCGGTGGCAGTGCTCTGCGATCTGGACACCCTGCACACCCTGCCGAAGCTGTTTCTGGCAGACGGCATGGGCGAAGTCATCAAGTACGGCATGATTCGGGACGAAAAGCTGTTCACACTGCTGGAACAGCACACGCTGGAAACCGTCAGCGAAGTCATGGACGAGATCGTTCCCACCTGCATCGACATCAAGCGGGACGTGGTGGAACACGACGAATTCGACACCGGCGAGCGTATGATCCTGAACTTCGGGCACACGCTGGGACATGCGGTGGAAAGCTACTACCACTACGAAACCTATACCCACGGCAGTGCAGTTGCCGCCGGCATGTGCATGATGACCAGGGCGACCTGTACGCCGGAACTGTATGTGCGGCTGTGCGACTGCGTAAAGGCATACGACCTGCCCACAGAAGTAGACGCTCCCGTTGCGGAACTGGTGCCCCTGTGCGGCAATGACAAGAAACGTGCCAGTGCATCGCTGCGGTTTATCGTCTGCGAAACCATCGGCAGGGCGGAGATTCGCTCCATGCCTTTCACAGAATTTGCCGCATGGATGGGAGGCGTGGACGCATGAACATTCTGATTACGCCGTCCCGCCTGCACGGCACTGTGCGGATCCCTGCTTCCAAGAGCATGGCACACCGGCTGCTGATCTGTGCCGCACTGGCAGAGGGCACTTCAGTCATTTCCGGCGTGGATATGTCCCGTGACATCACCGCCACCATGGACGTGCTCTCCGCATTCGGGGCATCGTTCCGGCAGGAGGGCAGCACCATTACCGTGACCGGCGTGGGCAATGCCCGACCGCAGGCGGCTGTGGCGGATTGCTGCGAAAGCGGCTCTACGCTGCGGTTCCTGATTCCCGTGGCAGCAGCACTGGGTATACACACCACCTTTTTCGGACAGGGCAGACTGCCCCAGCGTCCCATTACCGCGTACCTGCGGGAACTGACCAAAAAGGGTATCACGTTCGACTACCACAACACCATGCCCTTTACCATTGACGGCAAGCTGCGATCCGGCGTGTTCGAACTGGAGGGCGACGTTTCTTCCCAGTATGTGACCGGTCTGCTGTTTGCCCTGCCGCTGCTGGACGGGGATTCCGAAATTCGCATGCTGTCCAAGCTGGAATCCAAGCCCTATGTCGATCTGACCATTGCCTGCCTGCGGCACTTCGGCATTGCCGTGCAGGAAACCGAACAGGGCTACGCCGTTGCCGGCGGACAGCAGTATCATGCCTGTGACCTCACAGTGGAGGGGGATTATTCACAGGCGGCGTTCTTCTGCGTGGCGAATGCACTGGGCAGCGACATCACCCTCACCAATCTGAATCCGGAAAGTGTGCAGGGCGATAAAAAAATTGTGGAAATTGTCCGCGAGATGTGTTATAATAGAGAACAGGGGCTGCCGGCAGGATTTACCGTAGATGCGGCAGACATTCCCGACCTTGTGCCGATTCTGGCAGTGCTTGCCACATTTGGTACGGCACCGTCCAGCATCACCGGAGCACACCGCCTTGCCATTAAGGAGAGCGACCGGCTGGCATCGACTGCCGACCTGCTGAACCGGCTGGGCGGCAAGGTGACCGCCACACCGGACGGTCTGGAGATCGAACCGGTGAAACAGCTGCACGGCGGCACCGTGGACAGCTGCGGCGATCATCGTATCGCCATGTGTGCTGCGGTGGCAGCCACACGCTGTGCCGGAGAAGTGACCATTCTCCATGGAGAATGCGTGGAAAAATCATATCCTCGGTTCTATGAGGATTATCGTCAGTTAGGAGGAATCGCCAATGTCATCGTTCTGGAGTCGTAATATTTCCCTTTCTATTTTCGGGGAGTCCCACGGACCTGCGATCGGTGTCGTGATCGACAATCTGCCGCCGGGGGAATACATTGATCTGGAAAAGCTGCGGCAGTTTATGGCACGCCGTGCACCGAAAAAGGACGGCACCACCACACCCCGCGGGGAAAAAGATCTGCCTCAGATCATGTCCGGTCTGCTGAATGACCGCACCACCGGCGTGCCGCTGTGTGCGTTTATCCAGAACACGGATACCCGTTCCAAGGACTACAGCAATCTGGCAAGACTGCCCCGTCCCGGTCATGCGGACTATACCGGTGCCATGCGGTACCGCGGGTTCAATGACGTTCGCGGCGGCGGACATTTCTCCGGCAGACTGACTGCACCGCTGTGTTTCGCCGGAGCCGTCTGCGGACAGATTCTGGAACGCCGCGGCATTTACACCGGTGCCCATATTGCCAGCGTCCACGGAATCCATGATGATGCGTTCAGCCGCACCAAGGTGACCAAGGAGGACATTCTGGAAGTACGGGAAAAGGATTTTCCGGTGCGGAACGATGCACAGGGTGAAAAGATGAAAGAGGACATTCGCAACGCCAGCCACGGCGGCGAATCTCTGGGCGGCATCATTGAGTGTGTCACGATCAATATGCCTGCCGGTGTAGGCTCGCCCATTTTTGAGGGACTGGAAAACACCATCGCCCAGCTGATCTTCGGCATTCCCGCGGTAAAGGGGCTGGAATTCGGTGCCGGTTTTCAGGTTGCCGAAATGGTGGGTAGCCAGAACAACGACCCGTTCTATATTGACGAAAAGGGTCACGTGATGACAAAGACCAATAACCACGGCGGTATTCTGGGCGGCATTTCTTCGGGCATGCCGATCACGCTGAATGTGGCGATCAAGCCTACCGCTTCGATTGCCAAGCCGCAGGAAACCGTGGATTTTCGGGCAAAGACAAACGAGATGCTCCAGATTCAGGGACGGCACGACCCGTGCATTGTGCCCCGTGCAGTGCCCTGTGTGGAAGCGGCGGTGAACATCGCTCTGCTTTCCCATATGATGGATTATCCGCATTTTTGAGGAAACACCGTAGATTGCACTTGTGAGATGCGAGGTGACAGGCTGTGCAGGAAGAAAATATGATGAAAATGTCGAAAATGGCAACGCCGCCGATCATGGATCCGCATACGGCAAATATTCTGATTTGTTATTTGCTGTATAAGATCGATAAACCGGTGCAGGTCAGCCATTTGTACGATATTGCGGTAGGAAGCAACATTATCAACTATTTTGCCTATCAGGATTCGATCAGTTATCTGACGGAGCACAATTCTGTGGCAGTGCGTCAGAATGAGGAAGCTGTCGATTACTATGTACTGACGGAAAACGGGATTCGGACGGCAAAGGAACTGCGAAACTATGTGGGAAAGGCGTATCGGGACAAGCTGGTTTCGGCGGCGTTCCACTATTTCGCACGCATCAAGCGGGAGAGCGAAGTCAAGATCGAGTATATCCCGCTGAAAAAGGGCTACTATGTGCATGTTCGCTGTCTGGACATTGAGGACGATCTGCTGGACATGAAACTCTATGCACCGGACTACACCCAAGCCAAGTATCTGGGCGAACAGATCATGCTGAATCCGGCGGGATTTTACGGAAAGATTCTCGATGCGGCGTTTTCCAATCAGGAAGAACCGTATGATTTGAGCGACAATTGAGGATATAAGGCAAATTGCAGTGAAAAAAGCGTGGAGCAGGGAAGCTTCACGCTTTTTTTGCGGCGGGCGGCGAGTCGCCGCTGACCTTACGCCCCAATTTCAAATGTGAAAAGGGTAGTGTTACGGCGGCAGCAGCCGCCTGTTCGCCCCGCCGGGGGATTGCGGCGAGTCAGCCCGTCGCCCAGCGGAAATGGCGACGGCAGACTTGCCCAAGGATAGCAAGCCGCCGCTGACCTTACGCCCCAATTTCAAGAGTGAAAAGGGTAGTGTTACGGCGGCAGCAGCCGCCTGTATGCCCCGCCGGGGGATTTTTGTTGGTGAAAATAAAAGCCTCCCCTGAAAGGGGAGGCTTTTTATTCAGGCTCTCTCATGAATTTGGCTCCCCTGAAAGGGGAGCTGGCACCGTAGGTGACTGAGGGGTTATCTCGTAAATCTATTGCATGAAGCAAAAGATTTCAGCAGAACCCCTCCACCAGCTACGCTGGTTTCCCTAGGCTATCCTTCCCCACACGCCAACAAAAACAGCCCGTTTCCGGCAGACACACCGGAAACGGGCTGTTTTGATTTTTACAAGAAAAATGTAAAGACACCATATGCTCCAAATATAACTAAAATAATACCAGCTAAGATTGAAATTATTTTTAGAGTTTTAGACTTTTTCCCAAAAACAATAAATAGAATTCCAGCAATAAGAGCAATCAAAAAAATCAAGAACATAGTGCATTTTCTCCTTTATTAATCAAATACAATGGTATAATCTTTTGTAAGTGATGCAGATTCCAAAAATAAACGCAAAACAGATTCGGCATTTGTTTTTGTTTCTGTAAGCAAATCATTATTTTGCATAACTTCATTAGCTTTATTCTCTTTTAGCGTATTTAATAAATCAATATTTCTTTTTAAATTACTTTGGTTAAACACGGAATTATTTTCATATGGTATATCAAAAGAACTTGTATCAATTTCATTTGCAAGGATTTCTACTTCTGGAAGTTGTATATGAATTTCTTTTTTAGTAGGATCCACAGGTTTAACCTTTATTTTAGACATATCGATACCGATGCTAATAGTGCCACTGTATGTGAAAACAACTTCACTTTTTGTAAAGGGCATTTTTTTGCCAAATAATTCTTTGTAATTTTCATCAGTATCTGCATCTTTGTAGTAATATTTAGTAGAGATAAGTTCAGCTGCTGGTTTTATGATTTCTTCAATATTGGATACACTAATGAAGTGAAGTTCATGTTCGTTACTTGTTTGAATTTTGTTATCAACATTAGTGATTATTGAGGCTGCTGTTGACTTCTGATAACGATTATTTTGGAGCAGTTTGCTACGACCAATTTCAAAAGCAAGAAAAATCAGTGCAATAACCACAATGATTTTGAAAAATGATACAATAATTTTTTTGATTTTTAGAGTTGCCTTTTTAGATGTGCTATCATTCATAATAATCAGTCCGTTTCTTTAAAAGTAAGGAAAATCATATTATTTCTATTTTTATTATACCTTGTTTTTTATGAAAAGTCAAGTTATTTGTTCAGTCAACAAAAACAGCCCATTTCCGGCAGACACACCGGAAACGGGCTGTTTCTTATTTATCAGATGAGAGAATGATACAATCGAACGCTTCGATTAGTATGCAACACCCTGCCACTTCATAGCATCAGCAACCTTCAGGAAGCCGGCGATGTTTGCACCAACAACCAGATTGCCCTCTACGTCGTACTCCTTGGAACGATCGTATGCGTTGTGGAAGATGTTGATCATGATCTGCTTCAGCTTAGCGTCAACTTCTTCGAATGTCCAGGACAGACGCTCGCTGTTCTGGGACATTTCCAGACCAGAGGTAGCTACGCCGCCTGCGTTAGCAGCCTTTGCCGGTCCGAACAGAATGCCGGCAGCCAGGAACTTGTCGATAGCTTCCGGAGTAGACGGCATGTTTGCACCTTCTGCAACAACCTGAACGCCGTTCTTCAGCAGGATCTCAGCAGATTCGCCGTCGATCTCGTTCTGGGTTGCACACGGCAGAGCAACGTCACACTTGATAGTCCAGATGCCCTTGCAGCCTTCGGTATAGGTAGCACCTTCTACGCGGTTTACATATTCCTTGATACGTCCGCGTTCTACTTCCTTGATCTGCTTTACAACGTCCAGCTTGATGCCGTTCGGATCGTAGATGTAGCCGTTGGAGTCAGACAGTGCAACAACCTTTGCACCCAGTTCCTGAGCCTTTTCAGTTGCATAGATCGCAACGTTGCCGGAACCGGAAACAACAACAGTCTTGCCCTTGACGCTGTCATTCTTCATGCAGCTCATCATTTCTTCTGTGAAGTACAGCAGACCATAACCGGTAGCTTCTGTTCTGGCCAGAGAACCGCCGTAGGACAGACCCTTACCAGTCAGAACGCCGGTGAATTCGTTACGCAGTCTCTTGTACTGACCGAACATGTAGCCGATCTCACGAGCACCAGTACCGATGTCGCCAGCCGGAACGTCGGTGTCAGCACCGATGTGCTTGGACAGTTCTGTCATGAAGCTCTGGCAGAAACGCATGATCTCGTTGTCAGACTTACCCTTCGGGTCGAAGTCAGAACCGCCCTTGCCGCCGCCCATCGGCAGTGTGGTCAGGCTGTTCTTGAAGATCTGCTCAAAGCCCAGGAACTTAATAACAGATGCACAAACAGACGGGTGCAGACGCAGACCGCCCTTGTACGGACCAATTGCAGAGTTGAACTGGCAGCGGAAGCCACGGTTTACCTGTACCTTGCCGTTGTCGTCTACCCAAGAAACACGGAACTGGATCATACGCTCCGGTTCTACAATACGGTCGATAACGCCGTTGGTTTCATAAGACGGGTCCTTTTCTACGACCGGCTCCAGAGACATCAGGACTTCGCCGACTGCCTGCAGGAATTCCGGCTCGTTGCCGTTACGCTTTACGACGCTGTCGTATACGCCCTGAAGATAAGCGTTCTTAAATGTAAATGCCATGGGAATCTCCTCCTGTTGGATAAAAAATTAAAATGTAGCAAAACATTCTGTCAAGAATACAGGTGATCCTGCCGCTGCGAGAGACGTTTTGCCGGCAAACTGCCCTGCAAAATCCCGCCTGTGTGTGTTGGCGATGATCCCATATCCCCACGCTGTCCAAACTCAAAATGTATGTGATGCCTGTGCATTCGCTTCAAACACCTGTACACGCACTTCGAACAATATCTATTATACACCATTTGGCTATGTTTTTCAATGCAAATTTTGCGGATTTTTGCACTTTCTTCATATCGAAATCCGAGAAACCGTATTTTCAAAAGAAATCCTGCTTTTCAGTTTGAATTACAAATTTTGAAATGCGGAAAGAATCACATTGCAAAGCGGACAGCTGCATAGCTTTTTCTGCGGGACGGAGGAGCCGTTCCCGCTGTACTGCCGCCGCCGGAGCAAAGAAAAAAGCCCTGCCTTTGTGGAAAAGGCAGAGCCAAAAGAAGCATTTTCTGCAAAGCGGGCAGCCGGTCGTAGAACAAAAAAATAAAAATTCTTGGGCGATGCCGCAGAGAGCCGTTCGGAAACGCCGTGCGGATCGCCACAGATAAAACAGCTGTCAGCTGCAAAAAAGCGGAACGCAGCACGTTCCGGAATGCCGTTCTCATTCCGAAAGCATCTGTTTTGCTCCAAAAAACATTATATCGAAAAAAGACCGGATTGTCAAGCAAATTTCAATTTTTCCCGAAATATGCGAAAAAACAAACGCGTTTTTTGTCAGATCTCCATGAAACGCAGGAGATCGGCGGGAGTTCGGGCGAGATCATCTGCTCCGGCACGTTCCAGCTCCTGTTCCCCGCGGAATCCCCAGACACAGCCAATGGTATGCACGCCGGCATTTTTGCCTGTCTGAATATCCACGTCGGAATCACCGATCATCACCGCCTGTGCTTTGGACACGCCGGCAGTTTTCAGGATCTGTTCCACGATTGCCGGAGCCGGCTTTTTCGGGCGGTCGTCGCTGCTGCCGAAGATCTGGTCGAAGCAGTCGCTGCCGAAATAGTGCCGGACAATGGTTTCCACAAAGGGCTGTGTCTTGTTGGAAGCCACCGCCAGATGTACGCCGGCAGCTTTCAGCTGTGCCAGAACCGCGGGAATGCCGTCATAGGGAGCCGTTTTGTCCAGACAGTGCCGGCTGTAGTAGTCGTTGAATTCCGCAAAAAAGGTTTCCACTTCTGCGGCAGGTGTGTCCGGCGGCAGACAGCGTTCACAGAGTTTGTGCACGCCGTTTCCTACAAAGTGATAGTAGGCATCGATAGGGTGCGTGGGCAGGTGCCGCTGTTCCAGCAGGTGGTTGGCGGTGCCGCCCAGATCGGCGATGGAGTTGACAAGTGTGCCGTCCAGATCAAAAATGGCAAGCTGATACATAAAACATGCTCCTTTGGTCGGAACCGCATGGCAGTTCCGGTTTTGGTGCGGGCAGCCTGTGTAGGCTGTCCATGCATTCATTATAATACATGCTGGGGGATTTGTCAAACCAAGTAGACTTTTCAGCGTGCTTTTTGGGGACACTTCTTGAGGCAATACCGCACAAAGAGCGTCTGGCGACTTTGCACGCCATCTGCTTGCAAATTTCCCGTCATATTTCACAAAAATGCTCGTGAATACATCCAGTATTCACTCCGCTTTTTGTTTCATCTGACGAAAAATTTGACGACGCATCTGTCGCACAATCTTTGTGCGGTATTGCCTTAAAAAATATCATAATTGCGAAAAAAAGTGTCTTTTTTCTTGACAAACCCGTTGGAATTTGATATTCTATAGAATGGAAGCGAAAAGAGGGAACATCGTATTTGCAATAGGAAAGGGGAAATGTTTCATGAAACGAAAAACCATTTGTTTTCTGGCAGCCTTTGGGGCAATTCTGGGCGGCAGCATGCTGTTCGGCGGAACGGCTTCTGCGGAAGAAGCGGAAGTGACGGACGTGCCTGTGGCAACAGAGGTCACAGAGGTCACGGTTCCGGCAGTGGAAAATTCCGGCTGGCAGGACGAGGACGGGGTACGCCGCTATTATGACGAATCCGGAAACTTTCTGACGGGTGAACAGGAAATTGACGGGGCGTATTATCTGTTCGACTATGACGGCGTGCAGAAAACCGGCTGGCGGACGGTCAACGGCGTGCGGCGGTATTACGATCCGGAAACCGGAAACATCGTCAGCGGCTGGGTGGATTACTGCGATTACCGGTATTATACAGATGCAGACACCGGCAAGAAAACCGGAGAACTGCAAGACGGCGAAGAACGGTATCTGCTGGACGCAGAAACCGGACAGCAGCAACTGGGGCTGTGCACATTTTCGGATCACACTGTTTCGTATTATGATGCAAACGGCAAACCAGTTTCCGGCTGGGTGAAGGACAAAGGAAAAACATACCATTTCAATAGCAAGCATCTGATGCAGACCGGCTGGCAGGACTTCGGCGGCAAAAGGTACTACTTTGCCTCTTCTGGTGTCATGCAGACCGGCTGGCAGAACCTCTCCGGTGCAAAGTATTATTTTGATTCCGACGGTGCAATGCACAAGGGATTTCTGCGGTTGGACAATCATACATACTATCTGAACAGTCAGGGAAAAATGGCGAAAAGCTGGCAGACTGTAAACGGACAGAAATATTTCTTCGACAACAACGGCGTTATGCAGACCGACTGGAAGATGATCAGCGGCAAGCTGTATTTCTTCGGCGATAACGGCATCATGCAGAAAAACAAGGAGATCTTCTGCTACTATGATGAAAAGCACTATGGCGACTATTATTTGCAGGCAGACGGCACTGCGATCTCCATGGCATGCTACCGGCTGAATCAGGCTTCGCTGAAGCCGCATACCAGTTTTGTTGTCTATAACCGGCAGAAAAGTTCGCACAGCCAGTGGACTTCCTATATTTCCGGAAAGGACAAGCAGATCCTGCAAAAATTTATCCAGCAGCATTTCAAGGCAGGCATGACGCGGGAAGAACAGCTCTGGACGACCATGGAGTGGATTCACAACAACGTGGAATATGCGTATGTACAGAACGGTGCATGGGCACAGATCACGAACAAGACCTATGTCGATGCCGTTTTCACATATCGGAAGGGACAGTGCATTCAGTACAACGCGGCAATGGCAGCGATGATGGCGTATCTGGGCTATGATGTCAATCTGGTTCAGGGCTATGTAATGAGCGAAGGAAACCAGCATTTCTGGTGTGAAGTGCACATCAACGGCAAGACCTATGTCATGGAAACCGGAAATGCAGGCAAAAACGGAGATTGGATGCACTTCCTGGAACCGTACAGTGAAGCAACAGAGTATATTCAGCATTAAGGAGGCTTTACCATGAAAAAAAGACAAAGACTTCTCGCTGCACTGACCGCAGCGGGAATGACAGCGGCGGCAGTTCCCGCTGTGGCAGTATTCGCAGACGACAGCGTTGCCGTTACCCCCAGCAAGTATTTGCAGGATCAAAAGGGCACACTGACCATGACGGTTTCCGGTGATCGGGACGTTCGGGTGAAGATCGAGAAGGACACGCTGGACGGCGTTATCACGTACTACGACACCACACTGGAAAACGACGGTACCTACGATTTCACGCTGGACAGCTGTGAGTATAATGTGAATACGGAAACCTATGATTCCTCTTTCACCGTCAGCGTGTGGGACAAGGCAGACAGCAGCTGTTCCTATACAGAAGAACATCTGGTCGTCATGGATCCGGGCTTTACCCAGAATGTGGAACGGAGCCAGTTTGACTGGAACCTCACTTTGCAGGAGGGGGACAAGCAGGACGTTTCCGCAGTGGTGACAGATGCTTCTGTGCAGGACGGCATCTGGGCAGGCGGCACAGACCTGACCATGCAGTATGTGCCGTATACGCTGGGAGATGTGGACAACGACGGCTTTATCGATTCCACTGACGTGTTCGAACTGCTGCTGTACGTGGCAAAGAAAAGTTCCGGTCAGAAGAATGCGACTTTCACAGGAGATGCGTCCTCTATGGCGGAAACCGTGGCAGCCAATGCGGCAGATATTGACAAAAGCGGGGACATGGACAGTACAGATCTTTACTATCTGCTGTATTACATCGCCCTGAACGGTGCCGGCGTTTCGACAAACTGGGAAGAAATTCTGGCAAACTAAGGCAATACCGCATATTAGAAGCACAACACCGCATGCCCTTTCCGGATCTCTTCCGGTCAGGCAATGCGGTGTTTTTTCATAGGCTGAATGGAGCAGGGACAGATTTCGCAGGAACCACGGAAATCAATTTTCAAAAATATGTTGATTTAAATTGTGCCAAATTATGAAGTTTGACAAGTGA
>OGCQ01001365.1_pt1 | contig 30341 bp, 25 predicted proteins | sample 1570161 | NCBI WGS metagenome assembly OGCQ01 (sample SAMEA4384402, study PRJEB24528) | human gut metagenome
CCCGCGCTCTGCTGCTGGCCAGCGAGGATAACCGCGCCATCCTGAAGAAGGCCGGCTTCCTGACCCGCGATCCTCGTATGAAGGAGCGTAAGAAGTACGGCCTGAAGGCCGCCCGCCGCGCACCTCAGTTCTCCAAGCGCTGAGTTTATACCGCTTACCTGCAAAACGCCAGAAACCGCAACGGTTTCTGGCGTTTTTATTTGTGCTCATTTGTCTCCATCTGAGATCATTGTTCTCTTTTCTTCAACGACAAATTTGCGGACAAAGCGAGGCATTTGACGACAAATTCCACGACAAATTTTTGCTCTTTTAAGGGTGCATGGCTGCCTTTGTATCTATCATACAAAGGAGAAAATTCATGCCCATTTCCTCATGGTCAAAGGCAGAAAAAGAAGCCTTTCGTACCCAGCACCCAACAAAATATCCCGTTGAGCAAGTGAATCACAATTACCCAAAAGCCAATGTAAAGGAGTTTGCCGATCTTATTTTTGCGGCGGACTGTCCCGAGTACAAGGGGCTGGTGACAATTGTGCGCCGCCCCAAGGGAACATCTACAATGGAGACGGTAGCGAGCGTTCCTGCGGAAGAGGCGGGCGAATGGTTGTCGCGGATGCACGTTTCGGCAAATGCAGATTACTATATCACAAAGGCGCAGTTCAGCAAGGCACAGACGTGGGATAGTAGAAACTTATTTGCAATAAATGCTATTTGGATAGATGTCGATGCGCATAGTAAAACGCCGAGTTTCGCAGAAGCGGAGCGTGTGCACTCGCTGCTGATCCACGCGTTGCCGGAGCTGGCGGGGATTCCTGTTCCGAATATAATCATTTACAGCGGAAGAGGGTTTCATCTCGTATGGCTTATTGAGCAGTGCGCAGCTAAGTTAACATTTATGCACCGGACGGTTTCAGCATACTATGGTGAGGTCATCCGAGGCTTAATCGCTGGATTCAAGCTTACCAAATATTCTGTCGATGGGCGCTACGGTGCGAATGTGTCGGGGTTGACCCGTATTCCCGGAACGTTCAATACGCATTCTAGCACCTACTGCACCTATGAGATTATTCACAGGCGGAGAATTCTACTCACTGAACAGTATGATACGGCGGAATATCGTTCAGGCAAAGGAACTGTAAATTCAAAGCGTTGTTGTCAGTTCGCCCCCTCTGCTGTGCAGGCTGCGGGGCTGCAGCGGGTAAATGCCTTGTTGAAGCTGCTGGAGCTGCGCACAAACTGGGAGGGCTATCGGGACTATTTTCTGCTTATTTTGTTCTCGGCCTGCCAAATGTCGGGATACTCCGATGAGGATGCCCTTCGTTTGACGTTGGAGGCGAATAGCGAATTTGAACATCCACTGCCGGAACGCGAGGCACGCTCGCTGCTTTCGACTGCAATAAAAAAACGATATAAAATGGGGAATACCTACATTATAGATATCTTGGGTCTTACCGCCGATGAGCAGACTGCCATCGGTATTTCCGCCATGCCCACAGGGGCAAAAAAGCGCGGCAAAAACCAGGCACGAGATGAGCGCACCGCCGCGAAGCTGAAGGTGGAAAACCGAAGAATTATGCGCATGCATATTCTTGGCAATAGCATTGCGTCAATCGCCAAGATAGTAGGGCGCTGCTATAATACAATAAAAAAGCGCATCGACGAGTACACGGAGAAACTGGAAGAACTCTTTTCTCAGCACGAGATTTGTATGCTTTTCCGCCAGCGCGCAAAGCGCATCGTGGCGGAGCTGAAGAAGTGCGCAACCCCCATTTCATTTTTTGAAGACCTTATATATTATGCTAATATGAGCACGCTCATCATGAACCAGGCTATAGCAGAAGGACTCGCATATCAGTCTGAGCACGAACGGAAAGGTCCAAGAAAACAAGATGGAAGCTGTATCTGCACACACATGAATGCGAAGGGGTGGTTTGCAAAATGAACAAGGCACTGCTATCTTCCAAAAACATGTGCTGGTGTACCCCGCAGGACTTTTTTGATAAATTGAATAGCGAGTTTGGTTTTGTGCTCGACCCCGCGGCAACGAACAAAACAGCAAAATGTGCTCTGTTCTACACGCCTGAAATGGACGGTCTTTCACAGAGCTGGAATCGCGGCGGTGCTGTATTCTGCAACCCACCGTATGGCCGAGAAATTGGCAAATGGGTGCGGAAGGCGTTTGAAGAATCACTCGGCGGATACCCCATCGTCCTGCTTATCCCAGCACGAACGGATACGTCTTATTTTCACGATTACATTTATGGGAAGGCGGAAATCCGATTCGTGCGTGGGCGTCTGCGGTTCACAGACGACGAGGGAAACGCAGCCGACCCCGCGCCGTTTCCGTCTATGGTAGTGATCTACAACGGGAAAAACTCGCTGCCCCAAAACAACGTGTCTGGCACAGTCCCAAAGGAGACATGTGCCTAATGTCAGGGAGGTTTCCAACATGCAAATTGCCCCCATTTTACCGCCTATGAAGCCCAGTGCGCCGGCAGCTTCGAACCGCGCAGACGGTGCGCAGCACACCGCTTACCGCGTACCTGAGGCGATGTTCAAGCTACGCTTGCTGACTCGGAACATCAATGATGACGCCGAGAATCTGCTCATGCTAAACAAAAAAATCGGGCAAGTATTGATGCGTTTTTTCTCTGAAATGCAGTCCGTTCAACGGATGGCAAACGCCGAATTTGCTGATGAGGAATATGCTGAGACAGTGGCAAGGGCGTTAGAAAGTGTCATTGAAAAATTGGACAACAACACGTATTGGAGCCTCCTGAGAACGCTCACGCTCATGGGCAAAATTGATGCAGTCAGGGCAGGATTAGGCACAGATGAAACGTTGCCCTCGGATGAAATATGCACGCAGCTCTACCGGAAAATTGCTCGTGAAACACATGCGTTTGACGCTTTTGTCGAGGGAAATATGTTGCTCGTTCGGATGCCCATGCTGCCCTCCATCCGCGCCCATGGTGTAATCAATAGCGGGCAGAAGCGCGCTATCTTTGACACGCCGATGTTCGTGGAAACGGTGCGCGGAGCGGTGCTTTCTGTGAAAGAAAAGCTGCCGAAAATCGCAAAGAAATGCATTACCTATCTCTTCATTTACAGGGATACAGCTGCCCCACATCTGGACTCCGATAACCATAATACCAAAGCGATCACCGATGAAATCTGCTCCCACTTCGAGGCTGGCGATGATGGATTTTATGCGGACTTCCGCTTCTTTACGAGGGCATCCGACCTCCTCCCGGCAGGGACATACGTCACGGTTTCGGCGATGGACGGCGCACTCCCCACGCCTGAACATATTATCGAACTGTGGACGGCGCGACTGCGGAGCGGAATGGATATTTGACCCCATATTCATCACACCCCGGTGAGAGTGTTTTGCACACTAATACACGGTCATTCCGAATACCGCATTTCAGACAAGGCGGCAGACCCGCAAACCCGCTGAAGCACAAGGGTTTTGCAGTTTTGCAAGGGTGGGAATGACAATGTCTCTGTACGAATAGGACAATTCGGAAGATACTTTGCCCACATGACAGCCGCCCGAATAAAAGGGTAAATTGTTTATAAGATACGGCTCATTCAGGGGGCGGCTGACCAGAACTGAGGAGAGGAGCACCACAATGTATACGCCTTCTAAAATAAAAATCAGTATGCTGTGCGCACTTGCCCTTTGCGGTCAGGTGCGCCGCGATGACCTTGCTATTTTTGCGCGGACGGCTGACGCAGGAGTTCGCACGATACGCGAGCTGGAAGACAGGGGTCTCATCGAGGACAAGACTGTCGAGGCGACGGTGCGGATCGACGGAAGAAACCGCCCGCGGATGCGCCATGTCTGCGGCCTCACAAATGCAGGGCTTTTGTTTCTGCTTACGCATGGCGCATCACTTTTTCCGTGGCTGGCAAGCGTGCCGAAAGAAATCGTTGGGCAGGTCAATTTGAAAGGCGGCAGCTGCACGCGGCGAATTCCGTTGGACAGGCGGCTGGATTTAAGTGGAGCCACTTGCTTTTTTATCGCAGCAGGCTACGAGACCCGCCCTCTTGTATTCGACGAAAACATGAAGGAGGGAAAGCCCTCGTTAGCAAGCTGCCTTGCGGAGATTTTACCACCGCTGGATGCTCGCAATGACCGCAGCTTCTACAATGCACTGGAGATAAAGAGGAACATTCTGGGTAACGGCATGGCTGCACGCTTTGCCCGGTATGTGGGGTTTGTTGTGCACGGCGGTATGCCGGCAGCCGTATACGTCGTGCCGCAGGGAGGACTGTCATGGGGCACGAGCGTGGTGAACAAGGAGCGAGCACTGTTTGACGACTTTGTCCTCAGAGGGATGCATACCGCAAAGGATATGGGGCACGATTGTATTCTGCTGATTCGCAAGCCCCGCGATTTGAGCAGGACACTTGCCATGGAACCCGGCAAGGTGGTGCCGCGGGGTATGCGCTATGTCGTGCCGATGAGCCGGGATGGGATGAGAGATTTGGAATATATCCAAAACTGGGGTTATCACAAATTAAAGGCAGCGTGCAGCGAAAGCATAAGCGAGGCAGGCTATGCGAAGAACACGGAGAAGGGTACGATTCCGGGGAACGCGGCAACGAGAATATCTACGGTATGCCCGCTGATAGACCCGGTTACCGGCAACTACATCACGATAGGGCCGCTGATAACGATTCACGTGCTGAAGGAAAATGCGGCACTGATGCGGGTGGGAAAGCCCATCACTGTTTTCTGCTTTCCGCATCAAATGGCCTTTTATCGCGCGGCTCTCGGTGAAGAGATAGATTTCCTTCTGGCCGCTGCTGAAGGCGAGAGGTGATCCGCTACGCGGATCACCTCTCGCAAAGATGGCAGTCGGCTGCATATGGTTACAGAAACATTGCCATGTAGATGGGCAGATGAAGGATGCTATCGGAGCGCATAACATCCTTAGTGTAAAGGATGTAGCTCTCACCGATTTTCGAGGAGAACTTTGCGCGGAATTTGTCCAATGATGCGTGGCTGCGGTAGCTGCCGGACTTCACTTCGATGGGGGCTATTTTTTTGCCCTCGGCAATCAGGAAATCGACCTCCATATGGTTTTCCCGATGCTCCTTATCGCAGCGGGAGTAGAAGTAGAGCTTATGCCCACGGCACCGGAGCATCTGTGCCACCATGTTCTCCAAAATCATGCCCTCATTTACATCCAGCTTGTCAAAGAGGATGGCTTTATACAGCTCGTTGTCTGTATAGCCCTTGTCCATGAATGTCTGTGTCACCAGAAGTCCCGTGTCCGCCATGTAGCATTTCTGTGTGGTGTGGTCGGCACTGAGGGCAAGCCCTACATTGGGGTCGGTGGCATTGAAGCAGGTGTTGACCACCATCGCCTCGTTCAGCCAGATAAAGGAATCCTCATAGGAACGGAAACGCGCATTTTCGCCCAGCGAACTCAGGCGATATTTCTTTTCTTTTTTGGATAGCTGACCGGGGATGCCATCGAAAACCGCATAAACCTTATCCTCGTATCCCTCGGCAAACTTGGCTACGTCGTCGCGGTAGAGTCGCAGAATGTTTCGCTTCGCCATATCGGAGGCGGCAAAGTCCTTCCCGTTCAGGTAGGCGAGGACGGATTGTGGCATCCCGCCCACCAGCAGGTACTGCCGGAAGCTGTTCATGACCTTTCGATGCACCGCCTGACCCAAGGGTTTTCGCACCTCGAATGCCTGCCGGATAAACGGAACGGTGACCTCATCACCCAGCGCCCATAGAAATTCCTCAAAGTCCAAGGGGAACATCTCCAGATGTTCCTCCTCCGATGGGATGATAATGTCCTTGACGTTCTTCTTGAGCCGGATGAGAGAACCGGTTTCCAAATAATCGTAGCGCCCATCCGCCACAAGGTACTTGATAAGCTGCCGTGCGCGGGGGAACTGCTGCACCTCGTCAAACACGATGAGGGACTCTCTGTTGTAAAGCTGTGTTCCGAAGAAGACGGACAGCTTGGCAAAAAACATATCGAGGTCGGTGCTGTCATTTTCAAAGATGTCCAGCACATCCTTCGGGACATTTCCGAAATCAATAATGATATGGCTTTTATACTCGTTCGCTGCGAACTCCTTGGCAATGAAACTCTTGCCAACGCGCCTTGCTCCGTCAATCAGCAGCGCTGTCGTCCCGCCGCTTCGCTGCTTCCACGCGACGAGGTCATTATAAATTTTCCGCCTCAGCATACCGATTCCTCCTGACTTTCAGAGTCGTGTTGTTTTCCTTAGTTTAACACAGGGATGCACGAAAAGGCAAGTTAAAAATGTCGATATTTGCACGAAACGGCAGCTATGCAGTTTTTAATACTGCACGAAACGGCAGGTTTAACGCCTGCCTTTGTAGCAGTCAAGAAAGACGGGCCGCATGATCTGTGCGGAGGCACAGATCATGCGGCCTGCGTTGCGTGGAGTGAAGTAAAACTATTCGGCGGGCTTTTAGAATTTTCACTCAGGCTATCGTGTTATATGACTTAACACGCCCCTGTGTTTTTAGGACAATCTGCGGTCAATCACTGATTTTCATAGGTTCCGCTTCGCCACGAAAGTCATTATGCTTTGGCGCTCTCGTGGACGCTTAGGAATCCGAAACAACGAGACGCTCCCTCGGAGCCCCGCTGTGCCGCGCCGCAGAGTTGGGTATAGTTTCAGGCACGCGAACAGTTCCGCGCCTGCCGTGCCCCGCCTGAGGCTTCCGGCGGCACGCTGCCGCACACAGTTCTCCCGACACCTGAAGCAAAAGAGTGCTCCTGCGAGGTGGATCCTCGCAGGAGCACTTCTTCCAAGCAGTCCGATTGGCGATATGCCGCGATAAGTTCCACAAGGAAATGGCTCAGATACAAAACGCGGCATAGAGAGGAACGATTTTTTTGTTGTCCTCAAAGCCGAAGTTTTTGGCAGAGAGCTTGATTGCATAAGCGGGCTTGTAGGTGTCCATATAGACCTTTAAGCTCTTGGCTTTGGTGTTGTCGGCAGACTTGACCTCAATGGGAATGAGCTGCCCGTCACGCTGAATGATAAAATCAATTTCAGCCCCACGCTCGGACTCCCAATAGTAGGTGTGGTAGCCGTTCATGGTAAGCTGCACATTGACATAGTTCTCCGCCATACCGCCCTTGAAATCGTTGATTTCCTCGACCATATAGAGAATGTCATTGGCGGCTAAATCCTTTTTGGCGCAAAGCAGTCCTAAGTCAGACACATAAATCTTGAACGCATCAATATCACGGTAGTTTTCAAGGGGCTTTTTGATTTGCTCCACCTTGTATACCTGTGACACGATACCAGACAGGCAAAGCCATTCGATCGCATTTTCAAATTCGGAAGCCCGTCCGCCTTTCTTAATCAGCTTATATTGGAAACGGGTATTCTTTTTTGAGAGCTGAACGGTAATGTTGTCATAAGCAAGTCTGGTTTTCTTGATTTCATTCAAGTTGTTATACTTGCTCATATCATTGAGATAGCTTGCAAGTATCGTATCCTGCGTATGGCGGACAAGGATATAATCCTTTGTCTGTGCAAACTGCATCACACATTCCGGCATACCGCCGACCACAAGGTACTGGCGGTAAAGCTGCATTGCGGCGTCGTGCAAGGCAACGGGAAGCGGCGTATCGGTTTGAAAGCACTTTTTAATCTGCCCTACCAAATCCTCCTCACCGAGAGCCAGCATGAATTCCTCCATATCCATAGGATAAAGCGTTTTCATATCGACCTTTCCTACGGGGAAAGAGAATTTCGCCCTGTTGACCGCAACGCTGAGTAAACTGCCTGCGACGATGATGTGATAATCCGGAGCGTCCTCACAAAAGTATTTGAGCGAAGTCAACGCCCTCCCGCAAAGCTGCACCTCGTCAAAGACTATCAGCGTTTTTTCCTTTACGATGGTCTGACCTGCGATATGGGACAAAATCGGTATCAGATAATCGGGGCTGATGTTTTCCTCAAAGGTTTCGTTCAGCTTTGGATTGGTTTCAAAGTTGAAGTATGCCACATTTTCATAGTGGGTGCGCCCGAACTCCAAAATGGAATAGGTCTTTCCGACCTGTCTTGCGCCCTGTAAAATAAGGGGCTTGCGGTGTTCGCTTTCTTTCCACGCTTCCAAGAAGCCCATAATCTTTCTATACATAAGCAGTCCTCCTTAAAGGTACTGACCATAGTATAGCAGATATTCGTGTAAAAACCAACAATGTGAAGCGAGATATTCGCAAAAAATGACACGAATATTTTTGCAAATCTAACATTATTCGACGCGAGATGCGTTTTCTACATAGCTCAGGCACGGCCAGCACTTCCATCCTCACGAGCTTCGCGCAGAGCCGCGCCCCATTGCTCCGACGGCAGTGCCAAGGCCAGCAGCGTCCCGCACCTGAGGTGTCATGCTGGTCACAAAGTGCTCATACCCTCCGTTTGCTGGAAGTGTTATTAAGCGCGAGGCGGCTGCGAATGAGCGGCAGGACGAATATGAGGCGTATGTCTGCGGCGGGAAGGACTCCGCCGCAGACGCTTTTTATGAAGCCGCCTGCGAGCAAAGCACAAGCCGGTGATCCGCGCAGTCGCGCAGATCACCGGCCCTTCAGCTTTCGTAGGTTGTGTCGGTCAGGCACGGGAGCGGAAGATGCTTACCGCGTGTCTGAGAGGTATCTCACAGGTCTGCCTCTGCCAAATACCGTTTCAGCAGGAAAGTGCAGAAATAGGGAAATGTGTAGATGTTATCGTTGAAGCCGATATTGCCGCCGGTGAGCTTGATGCCGCAGTGGATGTCGTCATACTTCTCACTGGCAATCAGTGTACGAAGGGATTTTGCCGTGCCGTTTTTCGCCTTGACCTCAATCGAAGCCACAAAAAATGAGTGAGTTTTTCAAGTGTCAACACATTTCATGAGTGAGTTTTGCTGATACCTGCACAAAATCCGCGCAGATGTGCTGCGGCATCAGTTTTTCAGGCAACCGATAGGGACGACACACACGCCATCCGGACGGCGATAGGCAAAATCGCCGGTTCCGGTCAAGACCATCAGGAAGGCGGGCGCGTTCATTTTATCGGTATCAATTTTTTCAGCCATCGCTTTCAGGCTTTTCGCGCCCTCCTCAATGAGCCTGTCACCGCCGAGCTTAATTTCAACGAGTCCGTATTTCCCGTTTCTCAAATGAATAACGGCGTCGCATTCCTGTCCGTCTTTATCTCTGTAGTGGTAAACCTCTCCGTTCAGAGCATCGGCAAAAACGCGAAGATCTCTGATACAAAGTGTTTCAAAGAGGAAGCCGAATGTCTTCAGGTCATTGATCAAATCGTTCGGGCCGATGCCTAGAGCGGCAGCAGCAATAGACGGATCAACATAGTACCGGGTATCTGATGAGCGAATCGCAGTCTTGGAGCGTAGATTGGGGTTCCATGCAGGCATATCCTCTACAACAAAGATTTTTCTGAGCGCATTTACGTAGGAAGCAACCGTTTCTTCGCTGATCGCCACTTCGTCGTTTGTCGAAATATCCTGTGCAAGCACCGTATTCGGCACCTGGCCTCCTTGATTTCTTGCGTAGGAGCGCATGAGCCTGCGAACTCTTTCTGGATTCTTCTGTACATTGTCGGCACGGTTAATATCCGAGTGTACAACTGCATCATAGTAATCAGCCGCCTGATCCAAAGCAATTTCATCGCGCATATCCACAGCCTGCGGCCAACCGCCCCGGCACACGAGGAAAGCCAGACGGTCGATACTTAAATCTGAACTTCCATCTACCTCCGTATTTCCCTCAAACAGATCTTTTATGCTGACTTCACCTGTTGAATCCCCGGATTCATATAGGCTCATCGGTCGCATCGTCAACCATGTAAAACGCCCCGTACCGGAGTGCGTAATCTCCTTGGTATCGGCGGGAACGGCAGACCCGGTGAGGAGAAATTGTCCCAACTCGCCGCGATGATCAACCTCAAAGCGAATGGCATCCCAAAGCTTTGGAGCAAGCTGCCACTCGTCAATCAGTCTCGGTGTCGCACCTTTCAGCAGCCGCTTGGGGTTCAACTCGGACATCGTGATGTTCTGCGCTTTCTTTTCCGGGTCGTCCATATATAAAATGCTGGCTGCAAGCTGCTCCGCAGTTGTGGTTTTACCGCACCACTTAGGGCCTTCGATCAGCACCGCACCTTTGCCTTCCAGCTTCCGCATCAGAATATCGTCAGCAATTCTTTTCCTGTAATTCTTCATTTGGGATACCTCGCCTTCCTTTGCGTTAGCTTTATTATATGCACTGATTATGGATTATGCAATGGTTTTCCGATAGTTGGCGAAATATTTTTCCGACGATTGGCGGAAATTTGATACGATAGTTGGCGCACAATCCCTGCCCCTGTGCAAATAAGCAACCTCTCTCTCTGCATCGCAGCGTGTCACGGGGATGCCCTTCATCTTGGCACGTTGTTAGGCTTCAAAGTCCACAGACGAGTTGCAGCGGTTCATCTCGGCATCCTTTTCTTCGTTGTCCGGTTCTTCGAGCGTGTAGTGTCTCGAATTGCCCCGTGTATAGCCCAGAGCGGCCATCAGTTCAGGCGCGGAGTCGAATGCGCCGGACAGCCCCTCGCCCTTCTCGGCGGCAGCCATCGCTGCCTGCGTCACCGCGTTAGGCACTTCCATGTCGTATGGAAGCCTTCCCGCTTGGACGACGACCTCTGCAAAAGAAGTAAATGCCTCTTCAAGCGACAGATTATATCGGGAGCAGATGGCCGCCAGCTGCTCCCTAATGTTGGTTTCCAGTTCAAAGGTTATTGTTGTCTTCATCCGCATCGCACCTCCAGTACCGCCACTATACCATGTGTAAGGTGCTGCAGGAAAGAGGCTCTTAAAGAAGCAGGTGATCTGCGCCGATGGCGCAGATCACCTGCCTTGTCTGTTCAGGTAGAGGAATCGTCCTCGCTCATGGCCTTGTCGATGGCGCGGTTGATGTAGGCGTTGACGGACTCGCCGCGCTGTGCCGCGTGCGCCTGAATGATTTCCTTCTTTCCTTTGGGCATGCGGAGCTTTATTTCATCATAGTTGTTCTTGACGTACTTATTCACAGCGCGTTGCTGCGCTTTTGAAACTGCCATAATGGCCTCCTTAAGCTATATCAGTTCAGTACTATTCTAACCGAAAAGCTATACTGGGTTCAATATACAAGTTGCACATATAATGTACCCAATATTTGTGGACTTTGCCAATTGAATATTGTCCCCAATATGATATAATAGCTATAGAAAACAAAACAACGGCAGTCACAGGGAGCGCCAACTCCCTATGACCTGCGCAGGTGAAGCAACCACCTACACAACGGAAAAATTCCGCACCGCAGGGAGAAGTATACCCTATTTTCAAGGGATTTGCAAGTCCTCCCTGCGGACGGATACTCCGTTTCCTTGTCGTTTTCCGACGCACCGTGTAGGTATTTCCTGCACGGTGTTTTGTTTATCAAAAATAAAGGAGTACGGACATGGACGAAAACAGAAAGAACACCATCGAAGTGGAGATGACCGAGGACGATTGGATGGAGCTGCTGCAGGTTTGCATTGACCTGCGCGTGACGCCTGACACCCTGATTGAGTGCTTTTGTTGGGAGGTCATCCGCCAGCAGTCATTGCTGCGCATCGTCGCAGACGCTATTCGCCGGGACGCTGTTACACGCAGCGCAAAGTAATGGAAAGGAGCTTTAACCATGGAAAACAGGAACAACAACCCCATTGCGGAAGAGATTATCCATAACAACCCCACCGGGTATGGACTTTTCGCGGGTATCGGTGACAATTTCAACAGCGCGGCGCAGGCTATCTGCGAGCTGGCGGACGATGCGATTTCCAATCTCCGTGCCAACAGCGACGACCCCGACCTCTCCATGACGATTGTGGTGTCCTTCGAGAATCTGGGCGATGCGGTGGAGATCGGCGTGGTGGACGGCGGCACGGGCATCACCAATTTGGACAGTGCGCTGACCATCGCCTGTCGGGACGGGGCGCAGACGCCGCTGAACGAGCATGGCTTCGGGCTGAAACACGCGCTGGCGTCCTGCGACAGCAGCCCCAGCCAGCAGTGGAGCATCCGGACGCGGACGAAAAAGGACGCGGCTGCAAACCAGTACCGCGAGGTTACGGCGCCTTACTCCATGGGCACTTCTGAGGAGGACCAGCCCATGAAGGTGTTCTTTTACCCTGGTGCCGGCGGTCTGCCCTACCCGACTGGCACCGCTGTTACCGTCCGCTGCCCCATGGCAAAGTTCCAGACGGTGAAGCCCGACCGCAAGGCGGCGCAGTCCGATTTCCACCATCTCGTGATGTATGCCATCGAGGAACTCCGGTATATCTACGCCGGCGTGCTGGCAGATACGAACATCACGATGAAGGTGCTGGAGGTCAACGGTGGCACAGAGAAGTGCCACATTTTGAAGCCTCTGCAGCCCACATGGGAAGAGGGAACCATGAAGCGGCTGGAGAATGTCCCCTATGATTTGGGCGGCGGACAGCTGACCATCCACTGCCGGTATGGGAATATCCTCCCTACCAAGAGCAATGCCATTTACTATAAGGGCAACATGGCCTCCAGCGGTGTAGAACTGCGCATCAACGGGCGCGCCATTGAACACGGACTGTTCGACCGTGTTTGGGGCGAGGCTATTCACCCCAGCCAGAACCGCTTTCTGGTGCAGGTAGACCTGATTACGGACAATTCCGCCGCACTGCCCGCCACCAAGAATACAAAGACGTCCTTCTGTGAAGCGGATCCGCGCCTGAACAAGCTGTTCCGCTGGATCGCAACCTATGTCCCCGCGCCGCCCAAAGACGCGGACACCATCGAAGCCCGCTACGTCAAGGAGCTGGCGGCTAAGTGCGAGAGCAACCCCGATGCCCTGCGGGTGAGCCGCGAGGAGCCGGTATTTCAGAAAATCGGACTGAAGGCGAAAGTAGACCTGTTTGTGGGCTGCGTCAATGGCGTGACCATCTATGAAGCCAAGGCGGGCAAGACGAAGGCGTTGGATTTATACCAGCTCCGTATGTATGTGGACGGCTGTGCGCTGGACAACAAGCCTGTGGATGAGGCAATTCTCATCGCGCGGTATCACCCGCCTGAGGTGCGGGAGCTGCTGGACATCCTCAACGGGCTGTCCGCGCCTGATGACCGTCCCTACAATTTCCGGTTAGTCACATGGGATGAGGAGGGCATCTTCGTGCAACAGAGCGCGTGACTGAGGCGAGGGAAAAGTGTGCAATGGTTGCACACTTTTCCCGCCCTGCGCGGCACACGAATTCGATTGTGCGTGTGCGCCTGAATTGTATGAACCGAGGATGCGGAGAACGACATGATTATCAAAAACGCCATCAAATGCAGAAAGTGCGGGGATGTTATAGAATCTACCTCGACACACGACCTCAAAATATGCTCGTGCGGTGCCTGTGCTGTGGATGGAGGACACGAATACCTGCGGCGTTCCGCGCCGTCGCTGGATGACTTCATCGACTTGAGCGTGGTCAAGCTGGACGAATCAACCGACAAGTTGTTTTTCTCATAATGGTACAGCAGGTCGCGGCGTTGCCGCGACCTGCTGTTTTATACAGCTCATAGTTGCACATATGTGCGGGCGAAAGCTCGGTATCCTGTTTTGCCTTTCCGTGCGCCGCCTGCTACAGTAAGGCCAGAAAAGGCGGGACTGCTTGTGGATGCAAAGAAAATATGCTATACTTTGCCCTGTGTGATTGAATTCAGGAGGGACGCCATGTTTTATACGGATGAGGAAATATCTGTCATCACCGGCTTTCTCAACGGCTATCTTGTCCGTGACCATGCCAGTGCCAAAGTAAGAGAATCGTATATCAGGATCAGCGCAGGGCTTCAAAGTCATACACTGACCAGGGACGATTATGTTTGGCTGGAGAATGCTCTGTTGTTTCTGCGCCCGTACTGGTGGAGTGACCGCGAGGATGGGAAAATGCTGATGGATGCGTTCCTGCATACGCAAACATTAGCAAAAGAAGAATAGCGAAAAAGATGAAGGATGTACCAGCTGATACACCCTTCATCTTTTTTTTCGGTTTATTTGCGTTTCGCCCCTTCAAGATTTTGTCGGGGTCATGTCCACGCTGATATCTCCGCTGGACATGATCGCCCATCCCGTGCCTGCGCTGCTCCGTCCTCAATGCCTAATGACCTCAAGTACAAGGTCATTGTAGCGGAAAGCTGCCGGGGCGTACAGGTGGAAAACGCTTCTTCGCCGCGAGAACCGGCTTATCCATTCATATCATCGTATCCATGAGGGCTGCCAAAGCTGCTTGCTGCACTGATGTCAGGCAATTCCATTTATCCAACATCTCACGCTGCGCGGGAGTCAGAGCCACACGAATGTCGTCCTGCGCAAAGAATTGCGACAATGTAACACCGAAAGCATCGCAGATCTTCTCAAGCGATGCAAACGATGGCGTCATAGATTTTTTATACCACGAGGAGATGGTAGACTGTGGCAGGCCAGAGCGTTCAGCAAGCTGATATTCCGACCATCCCCGTGCCTCACGATTTCGTTTGATGATTTCCAGAATATCTGTCACAACTTCACCACCTAAGATTTTTCGTTTATTATACTTTGAAAAATCGTTGCATTTTAATAATTATTATCGTATTATTTATTACGACAATACTTCTGTTGAAGGCGTGATGTTTATGGGAGAAAGCCGTCACATATACCGCTGTGCGGTCATAGGGCAAGCACCCATGCGCTTTCCATGGGGGTTTGATGAAGAAGATAGTGGCTGCCGGAAAATGAAAATCGAACTGGCGCAGCAGGTTATGGCGCTGCGCCAGCGCGGTGTGACACAGTTTCTGACCGCCTGCGACTGCGGCGTAGGTCTTTACGCAGCCGAGATCGTCAACGGTCTGCGGGAAACCACCGACCCAGACCTGATGCTTTTCTGCTATATACCACATGAGGAACAGGCTACCAAATGGGCACCGTATCTGCGGGAACGCTACTTTACTATGCTGGAAAAATGCACCCATATTTCGGTCGTGTGTCCCGTGGGTACGCCGGATGCACAGCTGCAAGCCTATAGGAAGATCATTGACCTTGCCGATGTGGTACTATATGTCCATGATGCGGATATGTCAGCAACGGACAGTGGGGAAAACAGAGCCTTTGCTTTTGCTGTGGAAAGCCATACGCCCACGCTGGTCTTGCATCCGAAAGAGCTGACCGCAGAGTGGGTCGGCGAACAGTTCTATCCCAGACGGTCTTGATAACAGGATGATTAGCCCTGTTCACGACGCAGCAAGCCGGATTGCGCCTTGCCTGCAAAACAAAAAAGCCGTAGGCATCTGTGCCTACGGCTGCATGAGGAATAGTTCGTTTTTCGTAAATCATATACAATTTACGAAACAAGTCCCTGTTTTGCTTGGCGGCACGGTAATTGCTGAGATCTCTGACGGGATTTTTGACGGAATTAAAACGCTGCCCGCCCCTTCCATGGGTAAGAAACATATGCTCTGAACAGCCTGCCTTTTATGAGCCAGAGAAGAATGGATATACGTCTGCAATGTCGTCCGAACATCAGCGTGGCCCAAAAGCTCACTGAGGCTCTTGATGTCCACACCATTCTCCATGCACCTTGTCGCGTAGGTATGTCGGAGGGCGTGAAAATTCCGATAGCGGATACCGCAGCGTTCCAGCAGCTTCCGGTATCGGTATTGCAGTGTGCGCGGTTCCATCGGCGTGTCCGTGTTGGTCAGCAGATAATTGTCTCTCTGAATGCTCTGGGTGGTCGCTTTCAGCAATTCCAGCATATCATTGGGAATGGCTACAAGACGCACAGAACTGCCGCTTTTCGGGGATTGCACCACCAGATGTGTCCCGGAAGCATCGCGTACACGGGCAGCCGAGCGCTCAATTCGCAGAAAGCCGGAGCGGTAGTCAATGTCGCTTTTGCGCAGAGCGCAGATCTCACCAAGTCGCAGCCCCGTGTTCAGCACCAGAAGGATACACAGCCCTGTGATGTCCGGGGCCTCCAGGATCTTCTGCGCCAGCAGGGCTATCTCGTGATCGGAAAATACTTCAATCTTTTTGCCGCGATATGCGGGCAGCTCCACATCCCGGCCGGGGCAATCACAATGACATTTCTTTTTCACCACTTTGAAAATTGTCTTTAGCAGCACACCAATATCCCTCGCGGTTTTGCTTGATAGACCTCGGTTCTGCAATCTCTTAAAATAGGCAGAAAGCTTTTCCGCCGTCAACTCATGAAGCATGACCGTTCCCAGATCTGGGACAATATAATGGCTGATCACATACTCGTAGCGCCCGACCGTTGAAGCCTTTAGCTCACCACGGCGATCTGACAAAAAGAACGCAACTGCCTGGGCCACAGACATTTCACCTGTCAGGGTCGGCTTCTGTGGTATGACTCCTTCCATCTTCCGTCGCTTCTCACGACAGGCTGCATAACTTTTGGCATATACATAGCCATACTCTGCCTTGCCGGCAGGTGTCCGGCCGCGAATATAGCGGCCCTCCCACCGACCATCCTTCCGCTTGTAAATGTTCTCTCCTCGCCGTGGCATAGTAATCTCCCTTCCTTCTGACGGTGTTTGTGACGGCAATTAACAAGATGCCGTGGTATCCTTTCTTTTGAACTTCCAGATGATGGAAACAATATAAAGCAATTTGAATCGCTATTCAGATAGTTCTTGCTTTTTCACAATTTTCCTGCATTTTTTGTTGACTTTTTTGGTAAGTCAATGTATAGTAAAAGATGGAATTGCGGTAACTTTCTGTCGTAAATTGTATATGATTTACGAAATACCCAGAGCGTGTGCTGACACTTTGCAGTATGCACAAACCGCAGCAGCATCATTCATTTGCAACAGACAAGTAAATATGATCCGGTGACACCGTGTGGCTGTGTTGGTCGTAAAGATCTTTTTGTATGCAAAAGATCAGGCAGCAGCCTAAAAGGAATTTGGGTTAGAAACCCTCTGCGGACGGCACTGTGAGCGCAAGGAAATGGTCGAAGCGGCGAAAGCTGTTGGGTAATACCGCCATTGGGAGGAAGCTTCTGAGAAGGTAGATCATGTACGAAAGGCGAAAGCCTTGTGGCGCGAGGGCAGGAGAATTGCACGGTCAAGGATCTTTGGTACACAGTGGCGCTCTCTCGCTGTGACGAGGGCAGGAGCGTGCGCTGACGGATTTTGTCAGCGTTTTTTCTTGCCAAAATGTCGCTGGTCATCCCCTGAGAAGGGGTTTGTCCGGCATTTTTTCGTAATAAGGAGGAGTGTTACTATGTCTCAACGCGGCGGACGTCCCATTGATTTTCAGGCGTGGGCACAAAACCAAATAGTCAAAAGGGCTGTAGCAGCACTGGAAGCGCGTGACGAAGCATTTGCCGAGCGAAACGCAGATACGCCGCTGCCGCAGCTGGCGCGGTATCTGAGCCGGTGTGCCATCTCGCTGGGTCACAGCCCATCCCCCAGCGAAGTGGATGGCGGTACGTTTATTGAGCAGCGTTTTGGCAGCTGGGCAGCCGCGATGGCGGCGGCAAGGCTGCCGCAGCCTCGTTCCATGCGCAAGCTGCGCGACACCGCTCGCTATAAGGCGGAAAAGGTGAAGCAAGAACCGTTGTTCCGTGAGGAAAGAAGGCAGAAGCGGCAGCGCAAGCTGGAGCAATCCGAGCAGCGAAAGAAGGAACAGGCTATCAAAAAGCGTGCGGAGCGGGCTGCTAAGGCTGAATGGGCGGCGAAGAAGAAGGCGGAGGCTGAAGCAAAGGCTCTCACCTTGGCAGAGACCTCCGCTGAAGCCGCACTTGATACAATATCCGCAGCAATTAACCCCAGTCAAGCCGAGACAGTCTGAACGGAGACTGTCAGCTTTCCATAGGGGGGCGGGGTTTAAGCCGCCCCGTCCCCCATCCTCAAATCCGCAAAAGGCAAGTCGAGACGGCAAATGCCGTTGTCTTTTCCATAGCGGGAGGGGTTTGCCGGCCTCTCCCGCATCCTCAAAATCAACAGCCCTAATGGCTGAAGGAGAATTGACATGAAAAAGAATCTGAGATATATCATCGCGTTCCTGCTGGCAATTATGATGCTGTCGAGCCTGTGCGCCTGCGCCCAGACCGGCACTGCCGGCAATAGCGGCGAATTGGATCTGGACTATGTGGGAGAGGATACCGACCAACCCGAAGAGGAAAAGCCGTGGTATTCCTGGTTTACGGAGGCCTTCAGCTTCGGCAAAAAGGAAACAACAACTACCCCGTCCCAAAGCAAGCCTGACAGCGTGGCGGATTTCTATGCCCAGGGCTCCGGAGATGCACCGCAGGGCAACAAGAGTAATAAGACAGACCAGACGCCTTCTGCCACCCCGGAGGAGGATACCGCCAACAAGCCGTCCAACTCCGGCGGGAAAAAGGACGACAATAAAAAAGACGACCAGAAGGGCGAGGACAGCAACACCCCTACGCCTACCCCCGAGCAGAAGCCCGAAAGCAAGAAAAACACCGTCACCATTACCATCCGCTGCGATACGGCGGTGAATAACGGTATGCACTTAGAAAGCAAGTGGGCGGGCATCGTCCCCGCTTCTGGCTGTATTCTGGATGTGACCACAGTAGAGATTGAGCAGGGGAACTCGGTTTTCGATATTCTTAACCGTGTGTGTCAAAAATACAAGATTCACATGGAACACCGCAGCAAGAATTATATAAATGGTATCAATAACCTTTACGAGTTTGATGGCGGTCGCTGGAGCGGCTGGATGTATTCGGTCAACGGATGGTATCCCAACTACGGCTGCGGTACGTATTTTGTCAAGGCAGGAGACGTAATCGAATGGAACTATACTTGCGACCTTGGCAGTGACCTGAATGCAAAGATGGACGGTGCCGAAGACTGGAAAAATACTCATGACTGATTTCTAAATCCGATTCTTCGGGGAACTGCATCCGGCGGTCAGAATGGCATATTTCGTACTGGCGTTGGGTGCCACATGAGGATGAGAGCCGAGACTTGTTAAGACCAAGTTAGCTCTAACAGGATAGATATTGCCGCCCTCCACATTTGAGATAGCGAGAGAGAATTATGAGCGAACGAAAAACCATTATAAAAACGGTGGGTCTAAAAAAATACTATACCGTGGGCGGAAACACTGTCCGTGCATTGGATGGCGTGGACGTATCTGTGCTGCAGGGTGAATTTGTCTGCATTGCGGGCCGCAGCGGTTCCGGAAAATCGACTCTTCTGAATATGTTGGCAGGACTGGAGCCGCCCACCAAAGGGGAGATCATCGTCCGAGGCAAGCATCATCTGGAGGCCATGGACGAGGAGTTACGGACAAAGTTCCGCCGCCGCTATATCGGCTTCGTCTTTCAGAACTACAATAATTTGCCCCAATACACGGCGTTGGAGAATGTGGCCCTGCCACTGGCCATCCGGGGCGTACCGGAGGATGAACGGAACTGGCTGGCGTGGCAGGCCCTGAGCCGTGTGGGACTACGCGGACACGTAGATCACCGGCCTGCGGAGCTGTCGGGCGGCCAGCAGCAGCGCGTCAGTATCGCGCGGGCCATCATCACCGAGCCATCTATCGTGCTGGCGGACGAGCCCACCGGCAATCTGGACAGCCGCACCGGTCAGGAGGTCATGGAGCTGCTGTGTGAGATCTTCCGCGAGAGGAACACCACTTTTGTTCTCAGCTCACATGATCCACAGATGGCGCGTTATACAGATCGTACCGTCTATTTCAGTGACGGGAAAATAGAGACAGAGAATCACCACACCGGAGAGGAGCGCACACAGTGAAGAGAGAAACGGCAAAACGGGTATTGGCATTGTTGATCTGCGTATTAATGACAGCATCCATGCTGCCCACCGTCGCTATGGCGGAAGAAGTCACGGAGGATGTGATAGATGACAGCACCATTGAGGCTTACACGTCTTACGAAAATGGAGAGGATGCCGGCGTCGGCGGGGTCTCGGTTACGGACGAAAAGCCCAACACGGATATCAAGGTCATACCCAGCGACGCCAACGCCCTGATCCTGATGGATACCGGCGCACAGTCCCCAAAAGGCGTTCCCGGTCAGGTGGTGAAAATCGTGCTGCCGCTGGCGGTGAATAAGGAGTACCTGCCCAGCGAGAAATACATGCTGCGCAACATCAACATCTATCCCGATGTGCCTACCGACGCCAGCGTGTCCAACTGGCCCTTTGAGCTGATCTACGCCAGCGATGTGCAGCACTTAAAGGATATGTCCTACAACTCCACGGCGGAGGCGTGGTTCGAGTTCAAGATCAGCGAGTTCGCCAGCAAGGGACGCTATGCCGTGCCCTTTAAGATCAACGCCACCGTGTGGCGGGAGGATGCCGTGAACGGCACCACTATCACCGAGGACGTGACCTTCAAGGTCAGTGCCTATGTGACCGTTACCGACAACGGCAATATGTCCGGCGTTACCACCTCCTTCGGCAGCCTTCAGGTGGCGGGTACCAACGCGGGCGGCTCCTATACCGTGCCTACCGGCACACCCAATCAGACTATCTCCATGCGGATCCCCGTGATCAATGTGGGCGGTACCCTGACCAGCGTGACGGTCTATCCCGTGGTGTCCGCCGCGCTGGACGAGTTCCCCTTCGTGATCGACTCCACCAATTTAGGCAAATATTTCGACTACTGGGCCAGCGGCGAGGTGAAGTATCTGGACTACACCTTCACGGTGTCGCCCTTTGCCACCTCCGGCAACAAGTCCATTAAATTCAAGGCAAATTATTTCGAGAACAGCGCCCCTGCGGAGGGCTCCTTCTCCACGCAGTTTACTGTGATCGACGGCTATGACGCCTCCGCCATGTCGGTGATGGTGCAGAGCTATAAGCTGTATGTGGACGATACCGAGGTATCTGGCCTGATGGCAGGCGAGGAGACGGAGCTGCGCCTGACCCTGATCAACAACTCCAAGTATGACACGGCCAAGAAAATCATCTCCAGCCTGGTGTTCACCAATTCCCCCGGTCTGACGCTGTGCGTAGGCGGCACGGATACCGCCTATGCCGACTCCATCAAGCCGGGCGGTACGACGATCCTGAAATACAAGATCATGGCCAAGCAGGACGCGGAGGTTGGCCCCGCCATGCTGGGCATCAACCTGACCTATGAGACCACCGAGGCGGTGGCCGGTAAGGCGGCGCAGAACATCATGCTGCCGGTCAGCCAGAAGATGGATGTTCTGGCCGGTACGCCGGAGGTGTACGGCACACCCAGCAAGGATAAGGAAGCTACCATCTCCGTGCCGCTGACCAACATGGGCCGGGCCAAGGCTATGAATATCCGGGTGCTGGCCACGGACGGCATGACCGCCTCCACCCCCTGTTATGTGGGTGACCTGCTGGCAGGCGGCTCCACCAGCGCCGATGTAACGGTGGGCTTCTCCAAAATCGGCGCGTTTGTGGGCAAGATGATCCTCCAGTATGAGGACGCCAACGGCGAGACGTATTCTCAGGACATCTCCGTGCCGCTGAGCGTGGCGGAAAGCTCTGCGGATACAGATGCCAACAGCGTCAACGCAAATAAAGACGGCACAGGCAGCCGCTGGTGGCTGTGGCTGCTGATAGCGATCCTTGCGCTCATCCTGATCGGCATTGTGGTCTATGTCATCATCCGCTATAAGCGCGGCGAGATCGGGCCCGGTGCTGAAAACACCGCTGCCTTGGACGATTTTGACGACGACTTTGACGCAGACGGCGGCGCCCCGGATATTGGAGAGAACCCGCTGACCCACGATGGAAACAACAAGGACGGGAATGTATGAAGCCGAGAGATCTTTTTCACTACGGCTGTACGAACCTGTTCCGGCGCAAGACCCGCACGGCCCTGACGGCGCTCTCTATGGCGGTGGGCGTCATGTGTATCGTGGTGCTGATCTCCGTGGGCCTGGGCTATGAGCAGGCGTACCGTGAGAGCATCGAGGCCATGGGCAGCCTGACAAAGATCGACGTGACGCCTGCCACCAGCGACTACGGACGCAAGGCGCTGCTGAACGACAAGGCGCTGGAGGCCTTCCGGGGCATTGACGGTGTGGAGGCGGTAACGCCGGTCTACCAGCAGTCCGCCTACATCGTGTCCGGCAACTATGTCAACATGGTGCGCATCTACGGCATCGACATGACCACGGCGGAGAGCTTCATGCTGACGCCGGAACGGGGCACGATGGCCGAGGACGGTACACACCTGCATCCGGAAGTCATGTTCACAGATGACGTGGCGGCTGGCCTTGCCAACAAGGCAAAGGATTGGGAACTGGCAGTAGACGAGAATGGCAACGCCCTGATTGATCTGCTGGAAGTGCCTGTTCGCATGACCTTCGATTCCTCCAGCCTGACCGGTGAGCCGAAGGCCGACACCGACGGACGGGCGCTGCCCTCCAGCAACCTGTATACCCTGCGGGTGACGGGCATTTGCTCCACCCTGAACAACAACTTCGCCACCGCCGCGTTCATGTCCTTTGACCGCTTGCAGGAGATGACGCAGGCCAACGCCAATAACATGGGGGCCACCCAGACAAAAACAGCGGAGGAAAAGGCCAACGGTCCTACCTACGACTTGGTTTGGGTCATGGTCAAAAACGTCAACGACGTGCAGCGTATTGTCAAGCTGATCCGGGACACGGGGCTGAACACCTACTCGCTCAACGATATGCTGGAGACGGTGCGGACACAGTCCCGGCAGATCCAGGGGATGCTGGGCGCGCTGGGCGGTATCGCTGTGCTGATCTCCGCCATCTGCGTGGCAAACACCATGATGATGTCCATTACGGAACGGACGCGGGAGATCGGCGTGCTGAAGGTGCTGGGCACCGTTCGCAGCGACATCTTCAAGATGTTTCTCTCGGAGGCACTGATCGTAGGCGTGATAGGCGGCGCGGCGGGCTTGGTGCTGAGCTTTATCGCCAAGTGGCTGATACCGGTGATCTTCGCGTCCCGTGAGCTGCGGTGCGTGCTGCCCTGGTGGCTGGCGGTCTGCGGCGTGGTGTTTTCCGGCTGCGTGGCCATTGCCGCCGCGTGGATGCCCGCGCGCAAGGCGACGCTCATCAGCCCCAACGAAGCCATCCGCTCTGAGTGAGGAGGTAGCTTTTATGAAAAAGATATGCTGTGCGATTCTGGCCGTGCTCTGCATTCTGCCGTGTTTGGCAGGGTGTGAAAAGAAGGATAAGTATGTAGAGTATCGTATAACCTTATCAGATGATCTTACTCAGCCTGGAACAGTTACCATGCAGTTTTATGATTACTATTTTGATATGGAGGAAGTCTCCATAGAAGATGTGCAGACTGGCGAAATTGAGACTAACTACTATGCCACGGGTACGTTTCTATCTGATACGAACTTAGCGAACCTCCCCGTACTGATCCACTTTAATGGAGATGTTCTTACATTGGACGGCACAATGGTCGCCGCGGCTTCTCCCATTATGCTCATGCTCGATTTTTCTGAGGGCAAAGCACACGAAATTGGCCTTGAGTTTGATGGGCTCACAAGAGTATTTGTTGCATCAGCCAGTTGCTCATAAATAATTGTGGGCAACATCAAAATAGAAGTGTTAAGGAATAGGAGGGAGTACCCATGCAGTAGTTAGGAATTGCAAGCCGATCCCCAAAGCCAGCTATTCTTTGTGGAGTGTGGATAGCTGGAGAGTCACGTACACTCCTGGAACAAATTTATTGAGGAGGATCAAAAGATGAAGAGATTCAAAAGTCTCTCCGCGCTGTTTCTTGCGCTTGTCCTTGCGTTAAGTCTCAGCGTCCCCGCGTTCGCGGCAACAGGTAACAACACGATCACGTCCATTAAGTATAATACCGAATCGTTTACGATTACCCCGTATACCTACACTGGCGATGATGGCGATGGCGAGAGCTTTAAGGCATATTCCTGCCACCTTGAGTCTGCTAACGTTAACAATTCCGTATTGGCGAACATGCCGCTTACGGTAACGTATTCCGGCGGCACGCTGAAAAACGGAACTACCACCTATACCGGTGGCGGTACGGTGACAACCTATGTTAATGTTATCAACCGTGTTGCAGCACTGACGCTGACCAGCACCAACGGCGTAACCGAGACCTACTATATCAGCGCATGGAAAACAGGTACCACATTCTATGCTTCTGTGAGTGTCGAGTTTAATACTGCCTATGCGTTCTCTCAGACAGCGGTCAATACGAAGTATACGGGTGCGAACACCACCCAGAACCCATATATGCAGGCGACCACCGCTACGCAGAAAGCGACTGCCCAGTCTGCGTATGAAGAGACCAATGATGCTTTTAAGGGTAGCACCTCCGACACTTTTAACGGTCTGAGCTATGGTTATACCGCGGCCGATATCATCACCCAGATCTGCAACGCGAAGGGTGTGTATATCTCCAATAGCAGCGGCTATATCTCCCAGATCGGCGCACTTAATCAGGACACTGCCGGCCAGTATGTTCATCCTCAGTGGGGTGGCCCTTACGGCTCTGGTGGCTGGATGTTCAAGGTTTTACGTGGCAACGACGCGATTTACCCCTCCATTAGCGCAGGTTCTTTCTACCTGATGCCCGGTGATGTAGTCACTTGGCAGTATACCGCTGACGTTGGTTACGATCTGGGTGCGCCCATGTTCTAAGCGACACAGCACTTAAAAACTATTCCTTAACACTTGGGGGATGCCCGGTCCTTTCTGGGCCGGGCATCCCCTGCCAACATAAAGCGTGTGTATGCTATGAACAGGTAGGAGAAAATGACCACAAAAAACATGACCAAGATTTGGACCAAAATTTGGATGGTATTGCTGGCATTGCTTGTGCTGATAGGGTCACTGAAGCCGGTCACGACTTATGCCGTCACCGGTGGCTTGGGTGTATTCCTCTACTGGCCAGGCGATTTTAGCTCAAACGGAGGCTTCCCCCAAAACACATATACCGACATACAGGTCTACTCCGAGGAGTACCCGGATGCAGGCTCAATGAACAAGGTGACAAATATTCAACCGGAGATTTTCTATATTGTCACTATCCCAGGACTGGACGCAGCCACGGCATCACGTAAGAGTTACGATTTAACACTGACTCTGAAGGAAAAAAACAATGACGCACCGGAACTAAAACTTCCTACAAACAATTACTATTTACCGGTTCGCGTTACATGGACCGCGAATGATGGACGGCAGTGCGATATTTTTATCATTGCGATCCCTGAAATTCGGGATTATTCCAAGGCGGATTTCAGTAAGCCTGCGCAAATGTACTTGGATCTGTTGCTTGGAAATGAATTGGACGACTTCTATAACAGCCTTGCCGCAACAAAAAAGGGTGTGGCTGGCGGTTATTATATTGATAATTATCGCTGTTTGATGCGAATACTTAACTCCACTAACTGGCTTTGTGCGGGTTTTCTCGATTCGTATAAAGATTACTATAGCAAATCTGAGGATGCACTTGCAGAAGTTCAGCAGACACTTAACCAGGACGGTTGGTTTTCTCCCGAGCAGGCAACCGCATGGTTTACCGACGTGCTGGGGTACTATTGGGAGTATTGTGAAGCACGCATTGAAGAGCCGGAGCTGCTGTCGCTGCAGGTCATGGGCGTTGATGCGGTCAAGGTATCTGAGTCGGAGTATTCTCTCTGTCTGCCGGAAGGTGTGAACTGGAAAAAGGCTTCGTCATCGATCGAGTACCGCGCAAACACCATCAACGTTTTTGAAGCGAAGGGAAACTGGACTCCGGGAGCGGGAATAATGCTGCTGCTGAGTGCAAAAGATCCTGCGACAAACACTGTATATAACTCCGGCACTAACGGTTATGTACAAGGCAGCTATTATCTGCGGCTGAGTTCGAGTACGGATGAGCCGGAATTCTCGGTACATTCCTTCCAGATCAATGATCGCATAGCCGATATTGATGAAGAGAACAAAGTCATTTCCCTGCATTTAGCCAAGAACTGGTTATGGAGTCAAGTTCCGCAGATCACGAATTCCGGTACATCCTATAAATTTTTGGATGAGAATGGACAACTCGTGGCCCCTGATGCAGATGGCAAGATCGACTTTGCGGCGGCAAAGAAGCTGCGGTTGATTGAGGATCTGACATCGTATGCGCAGGCAGGCGCCGATACGGATGGACTCTATTACACCAAGGATTATACGCTGAATATAACACAGGACAATTCATCAGAATGTAAATTACTCAGCTATTCTGTGGGCGTAACAGGCGAAACGATCCAATGGGGTGAAAATAATACAATCACTGTGACCATCCCCTATGCGGACAACTGGAGCAATCTCAAAAGCAGTTATACCGCGTCTTATGATGCGACAGTCGCTGTGTTGGGAACGGAAGATTTTGAGAATTCTGAGACCACCCCTATTAAGTACCGGGTAACGGCGGAGAATGGAACGTCTTATCAGGACTACTCGATTGTCGTGAAGATGCTCCCTGCCTCTTCTGAAAACAAGTTAAAGACTTTCAATTTCGGCACGCTGTCGGGTAAAATCGACCACGAAGCCGGGACGGTCACACTGGAGTTGCCAGTCGGCTCATCCAAGCGATTTGCACCGTCCATTACGCTTCCTGAGTTTGCCACGGTAGAGCCTGCCAGCGGCGTTTTGCAGGATTTTACTGAGCCGGTTGTCTATACAGTTACCGCACAAAACGGGGAGGCCAAGAGATATACCGTCACCGTTACAGTTTCCACGCAGCGGCAGGAAAATCCGGATAAAAGCAAGTATGAAAGCCTGCTGAATGCCATTATCGATAAATATCGAGACAGCGCCAGTGATGACTGGGAGTGGATGCAGCTTGGCATCTATGAAAATAAGCGGCAAAGCGACGGGCCGAACACCAACAACGGGTTTGATATTGTCAAAGAGATCAAAGACTTGAACGTTGGCCCGAAAGGTAGAATGACAGACATCGCCAGACTGACGATGCTCCTGACCTCAAGAGGGTATGATTGTTCAAACCTTGCCAAGTATAACGGCGGCAAGCCCTTTTTGGATGGAAGCAACAATGAGATAGACAACCTCGTTGCAAATATTGCGTCCACAACTGACGGTGGTGTAAACGGCAGAATTTTCGCATTGTGTGCGCTGGACATGGGCAATTATACGCTTCCCGCCAATGGGGCGAGAAGCAGGGAGTCCTTGTTGGAGCAGCTACTCAATCATGAATATGGGTCGGACGGCTATGACGTTGATATGGTCGGTATGCTGATGTACGCTATTGCGCCGTATCAGGAGGTTTCTGGTTATGAAGAACGGACAAAGGCAAAACTGGACGAGGGTGTCGAAGCCATTTTGAAAGAAATGCGTGAAGACTACACGTTCCACTCTTGGGGAACCGTAAACAGCGAGTCTGTTGCACAGGTCATTTGCGCATTGGCCTCTTGTGGCATTGACCCTTATTCTGACCCCCGTTTCGGGGACGGTGACCGCACGATCCTTACACAGTGGATGGATATGTTTTCCACGCCGGATGGTTTTAAGCATGTGCAGAGCGAATCTGCCAGCAACCTGCTGGCGACATACGAATCCTGTTATGCCTTACAGTGGTATCTTGGTTTCCTGGAAAACGGTGGAGCGGGACATCCGTACTATCTGTATTATCATCGATATGATTTCTCCACTGTGCTTTCTTCGGAAGCCGACATACTGGAATTCTCTATTGAGGGTCAGAAAGGTGTCTTCGGAGAGGAAAATGGTCAGAATACCATTTCTGTTACCTTGCCCAAGGGAATGCCCCTCCAGAATATAACGCCTGATTTCACCTTGTCAGCGGGCGCAATTTTGGAGGCTCCAACGATCCCCGTTACACTCGCTGAGGGTGCGGCCCAGCCGTTCACTGTGCTGGCGGAGGATGGCCAGACCAGAAAGACCTATTATGTCACGGTTACATTTGGTGATGTAGATCCGGCAGGCGCAAAGCTTGATACTTCGACCATAGTCCTGCAAGATGCCAATCAGCGTAATCTTGATATTCTGGACAAGGCCATCACAGAGAAAGAGGATGGCGCGGACATTTTGCTGACGGTCAGCAGCGGCATCGATGTGACAAAGCTGCGCGTTATCGCCAATATCTCGTATCGCGCAAGTGCCTCGCCTGTCTTGGATGGATCTGTGAATCTTGACCTCTCAGATTGGACGGAGTTTGCCATTACTTCTGCGGATGGCAAAAACCGCGCTACCTATCGAATCAAGGTGCAAGCGAAAACGGTAGCCTCCATCACGGCATTTTCGCTGACGATCAATGGCAAGGTCTACGACGGAGACATTGACAACGTTAGCGGCACGATCTCCGTGACTGGGGTGGATGACAGCAATCTGACCACTACAAAATTTGCGCCGGACATCACACTGGGCGCTGGCACAACGGTGTGCAGCCCGCTATCCGGAACTGAGCAGGACTTCTCCGCACCGGTCACCTATACGGTCGCAGGCCGCGATGTGGAGAGCCGTACTTATACGGTTCGGGTAACGAACACGGCAGGCAGCTTGATCTCTGCCTCCGGAGAGACGCCAACACCGTCCAGTTCTGCCAGGATCGAGAAGTTCACGGTGCTGGGTGTAGACGGTGAGATCGATCACACCGCTGGTACGATTGAGGTCGTACTGCCGAACGGGACGGACGTAACCACGGTAGCACCTGTGGTCACTGTACCTGCTGGCGCGGTGGTAAGCCCTGTGTCCGGTGAAGTGGTGAATCTGTCCACACCTCTTACCTATACCGTGAGGCTTGGCAGCGAGACGCGATACTATGTTGTTCGCGTGGTGTATCAGCGCAGTACCTCGCAGCAGCTTTGGGACAAGGTCTCTGAAGATAATACGGTAACCGATCATCAGGAGAGCCGCAGCACACACCGGTTCTCGTAAGGAAGGTCAGACTGATGATGGAGAATATAATCACTATTAAATGAAGGTGGGAATTTAATGAAAAAAAGATTCATTCCCCTATTGGCACTTTTGCTGTCGCTATGCATTATTGTGCCTGTATCTATCGCGCAAATAATGGCGGCGGAGGCAGTTCAGATCAATGTTACCGCCAAAGGCGGCAGTGTAGTAATTGGCGATAAAACGGTGAAGGATGGCGGGAAGCATTCGGTTTCACCAGAGCCAGAGTCAGAAGAAGATAAAGATATAACTGTAAGTATAAAGGCGGAGCCAGATGAAGACTATATTTTTGGAAGCTGGTCTGTGGTTAATGGAACTATTGACAATGAAAAGAACGGAAACGCAAATTTAACTGTTAACGTTGATACATCGCCTGTTACCCTTACTGCGAATTTTGTAAAGACCGTAACCATCACGACAGCAAGTAACAACGATGCGTGGGGTACGGTCACAGCGGATAAAACTGCGGCGGCACCCGGCGAATCTATCACGCTGACAGCCGAGCCGAAGGAAGGCTACCGGCTGGATGGGTGGACGGTCTCTTACACCAATGGTGATCCTATGGTTGATTATAGCAGCCGGTTCACTATCTACACGCTGACCGAAGGCGAAGGCAATACGGCAACACTGGCTGTAAGCGAAACGAACACCGAGGCGAAAGCTCTGACTGTAACGGCGCATTTTGAAAAGGCAGATGCCGGACACTTCTTTAGCTATGATTACTGTGAGTTGCAGCCGCTGGTCTTCGAACTGCTTCCTGGTACCAACAACAAGGCTACAAGTATCACGGGGTGGTCGAACGATGCGAGTGAAGACATCGTAGTGATATTTGATAAACGCGGCACCAACAACAGTGTCACAGCCTTGCGCGGCTATACGATATGGGGCGGCCTCAAGCGTGTGGCTGATGGCGTGACGTTTAAGTTTGACAGCGCGGATGCAACGGACTACACAAAGGGTTCAGGCATGGTTGGCCAGAGGCTTGCAATCGACGAGACTGCTTACGCGGTAGGCTTCACAATGACCGACAAGGATGGCACGGTGAAGAAGGGTACCATTCTGCTGCAATACCCCGGTCGTGCGCAGGTAGAAGCGGAGAATGGCAAGCTGGAGTATAACGGAACAGAATATGAAAATGGCGATGTGATCACGTTTACTCCCGCAGCTGAGGTGACGGTCTCCGCAAAAGCAGCGGATGGGTATCATCTGAAAGAGTGGATCATCAACGGTACAGCATGTGCGGGTACAGAAAATGGCTCCGTGACCTTCACCGTTCCCGACAAGTTCTTCTCTATCAAGCCCGTCTTTGAGGAAACTCAGGCTGCCGTAACCATCACGGCGGCAAGCAGCAACAATGCGTGGGGTACGGTCACAGCGGATAAAACTGCGGCGGCACCCGGCGAATCTAT
>OGCQ01001382.1_pt1 | contig 30067 bp, 47 predicted proteins | sample 1570161 | NCBI WGS metagenome assembly OGCQ01 (sample SAMEA4384402, study PRJEB24528) | human gut metagenome
AATATCTGACGGTCTATCTGTTTTCCACGGAAAACTGGAAGCGGTCCAAGGAAGAGGTGGACGGCCTCATGAGGCTGTTCCGCAGCTACACAAAGACCTGTATCAAGACTGCCCAGAAAAATAATATGAAAGTACGGGTACTGGGAGATCCCACAGCTCTGGATCCGGATCTTCAGGAGAGCCTGAAAAAACTGGAGGAGTCCTCGAAGGACAACACCGGACTGAATTTCCAGATCGCCATCAATTACGGCAGCCGGGACGAGATTACGAGAGCGGTCCGCCATCTGGCAGCGGATGTGAAGGACGGAAAGCTGGCCGTTGATGCTATTGATGAGGCTTGTATCTCCGGTTATCTGGATACCAGGGAAGTGCCGGATCCGGACCTTCTGATCCGCACCAGCGGAGAGCAGCGCCTTTCCAACTACCTGCTCTGGCAGCTGGCCTATACAGAATTTTATTTTACCGATGTGCCCTGGCCCGCTTTTACCAAGGAGGAGCTTTGGAAGGCCATCGAGAAGTTCAACAGCCGTGACCGTCGTTACGGCGGAGTGAAGGAGGGATAACGTGTTTAAAACGAGACTGCTCAGTGGTATTGTCCTGGTGATCATCGCTCTTGTGACCATCATCAGCGGCAGTTACCTTCTCTGGGGAACCTTATTCCTGGTGTCTCTCATCGGCCTGACGGAGCTTTACCGGGCTGCAGGCGTACAGGAAAAGGGCTTTTCCCTTCTGGCCTTAACCGGGGCTCTCGGTGTGGCTTCCTATTATTTGCTGTTACTTTTCGGATTTGAGGCATATAGTATGATGGATATGATTTTTATTCTGATCGTACTGATGGCCGTCTATGTATTTACATATCCGAAATACCATGCGGACCAGGTCATGGCGGCCTTCTTCGGCGTGGTCTATGTCTCCGTGATGCTTTCCTATATTTATCAGACGAGAATCCTTCCGGGAGGTATTTTTACAGTATGGCTTGTCTTTGTATGCTCATGGGGATGCGATACGTGTGCTTACTGTGTGGGAATGCTGATCGGAAAGCATAAGATGGCCCCTATTTTAAGTCCGAAAAAGTCGGTAGAAGGTGGAATTGGAGGCATCGTCGGAGCAGCACTGATCGGGATTCTCTATGCACTTGCAGTGAATTACTGGGGAAATGCGGGAGAAGATGTACTCAGATATGCGATCATCGGAGCAGCAGGCGGAGCGATTTCCCAGATTGGAGACCTGGCAGCATCAGCGATCAAGCGATACCATAATATCAAAGATTACGGAAAGCTGATCCCGGGACATGGTGGAATCCTTGACCGGTTTGACAGTGTGATCTTTACAGCACCGATCATCTATTATCTCGCATTATTCCTGTAGGAAAGTTTTTTAAAGAGCGGATAGAAAAAGCAAATGAGGTGTAACGGAACATGAAAAAAATAGCAGTTTTGGGTTCTACGGGTTCGATTGGAACGCAGACACTGGAAATTGTCAGAACAAATCAGGATATCAAAGTAACGGCACTGGCTGCCGGAAATAATATAGAACTTTTAGAACAGCAGATCCGGGAGTTCTCTCCGAAGGTTGTTGCGGTGTGGAAAGAGGAGCGGGCAAAGGAACTGAAAGAAAAGATCCGGGATCTGGATGTGAAAGTACTCTGTGGAATGGACGGATTGCTTGCGGTGGCAGCAGAACCTGAAGCGGAGATCCTTGTCACTGCGATCGTCGGAATGATCGGAATCCTCCCGACGATTGAGGCAATCCGGGCAGGAAAGGATATTGCACTTGCGAATAAAGAAACTTTAGTTACGGCAGGGCATATCATTATACCGCTTGCAAAGAAAATGGGCGTTTCCATTCTTCCGGTGGACAGTGAACACAGTGCCATTTTCCAGTCTCTGCAGGGGGGACAGGAGAAAGCATTGCATAAGATCCTGTTGACTGCCTCAGGTGGCCCGTTCAGAGGAAAAAAGAGAGAAGAACTTCAGAATATCCGGGTAGAAGATGCCCTGAAGCATCCGAACTGGGCAATGGGGCGAAAAATCACGATCGATTCTTCCACCATGGTGAATAAAGGGCTGGAAGTGATTGAGGCAAAGTGGCTGTTCGGAGTGGACGTGGATCAGATCCAGGTAGTCGTACAGCCACAGAGTATCATTCATTCTATGGTGGAATACAAAGATGGTGCGGTGATCGCACAGCTTGGCACACCGGATATGAAGCTCCCGATCCAGTATGCACTGTATTATCCTGAGAGAAGATTTCTTCCGGGAGACAGACTGGATTTTGCCGCTTTAAGTCAGATCACATTTGAGAAACCGGATATGGAGACATTTTACGGACTGAAACTGGCTTATGAAGCCGGAAGGACAGGAGGTTCTCTCCCGACTGTTCTGAATGCTGCAAATGAACGGGCAGTTGCCATGTTCTTAGACAGAAAGATCAAATACCTGCAGATCCCGGAGATCATTCAGGCATGCATGGAAGCTCATAAAAATATTCCGTCCCCTACAGTAGAAGAAATACTAAAGACGGAACAGGCAACATATGAATTTATTAAAAACAGGTGGTAATATATGGGGATTATTTTAGCGATATTGCTGTTCAGTGCAATCATAATCATTCACGAGCTGGGACATTTCCTTCTTGCTAAAGCGAATGGAATCCGTGTGGATGAATTTTCACTGGGACTTGGACCAACGCTGTTCGGAAAGCAGTTTGGTGAGACAAAGTTCAGCGTGAAACTGCTTCCTTTTGGCGGAGCGTGCATGATGGGCGAGGATGATGTGGAAGATATATCAGAAGGAAGCTTTAACAGTAAATCTGTCTGGGCAAGAATGTCAGTCATTGTTGCAGGGCCGCTTTTTAATCTGATCCTGGCATGGATCTTATGTATGATTATGATCGCATGGGTTGGATACAGAACACCGGTTGTCGGTGGAGTGATAGATGGATATTCAGCCCAGGAACAGGGACTTTCAGAAGGCGATGTGATCACGAAGATCGGTGGTCGCTCTGTGCATATCTGGAATGATATCAGTTTATATAATCTGACTCATTCAGAAGAAAAAGAAGTTGAGATCACATATAAGAGGGATGGAAAGACGCATACAGCAGTGCTGGAGCCGAGACAGAAAGAAGGAGATACTGCACCGCTTCTGGGAGTGACCGGAGGTAAGATGGAGCGTCCCGGATTTTTCGGAACCCTGAAATATGGTGCTTATACCGTCAAATACTGGATCGATTATACAGTAGACAGTCTTCGGATGCTTGTGACGGGAAGAGTCGGAATGAAAGACCTGTCAGGTCCGGTGGGAATCGTCAGTGCAGTAGACGGCGTTTATCAGGAGGCAGCACCGGCCGGGTTATCAGTGATCATCCTGAATCTGATGAATATCGGGATTCTGATCACGGCAAACCTCGGTGTGATGAATCTTCTGCCGCTACCGGCACTGGATGGAGGAAGACTGGTATTTCTGATCATTGAGGCAATTCGTGGAAAGCGGGTATCACCGGATAAAGAAGGCATGGTGCATTTTGCGGGGTTTGCACTTCTGATGGTTCTGATGGTTGTGGTGATGTTTAATGATATTATGAAGCTGGTGTAAAGTGGCTTATGAAATTCGTGTAAATACCAATATGAAACTGGTGTGAATGGTATTATGAAATTAGCAGGAATATCATGAAAAGCCGGTTTATATAATAGAGATGATGATAGATTTCATGGAGTAGATCATGAGCCAGTTACGTGCCATGCAGACAGAAGCAGTTGACAGAGGAACGCTTCAGATCAATGTTACTTCCTCGGTGAATGCATTTCCGGTGGAACGGGCGGAAATTTCTATTTCGTATACCGGAGTACCGGAAAGTACGCTGGAAAAGATACAGACAGATTCATCAGGACAGACGGAGACAATCGAACTTGCAGCACCACCGGAGGAGTGGAGTCTGGATATAGAAGAAGACAGACAGCCATATTCGGAATATACGCTGAGTATCAAAGCACCGGGATTTGAACCGGTCAATATTGCAGGAACGGAGATTCTTGCAAATGTAAAGGCAATACAGAACATACAGATGAAACCAGCAGATGTGAGCGGGGAAGAGGATCAAGTATTCGTTATCCCCGCTCATACTTTATATGGAGACTATCCCCCGAAGATCGCAGAGGCAGAGATCAAGCCGGTGACAGAGACGGGGGAGATTGTTTTAAGCCGTGTGGTTGTGCCGGAGTATATTGTGGTACATGATGGTTCACCAAGAGATTCAACCGCAACCAATTATTATGTTAAATATAAAGATTATATCAAGAATGTTGCATCCAGTGAGATTTATGCGACCTGGCCGGAAAATACGATCCGGGCAAATGTACTGGCAATCATGTCGTTTACTCTGAACCGGGTTTATACGGAGTGGTACAGAAATAAAGGGTATGATTTCACGATCACTTCCTCCACTGCCTTTGACCATAAGTGGATTCCTGAGAGAAATATTTTTGATTCGATTTCTGTGATTGTGGATGAACTGTTTGCTGATTATCTTTCAAGACCCAATGTGCGGCAGCCGATCCTGACGCAGTATTGTGATGGGCGGAGAGTGAGCTGCCCGAACTGGTTGACCTTTTTGCAAGGACATACAAACACCCGCAAACCCTTGTATTTACTGGGTTTGCGGCTTGTAGTAGTAATACACTTCAAGTGTGTCTTTTTCTTTGTTGTATACAATTTTTTCAATAATGCTCTTCAGAATTTCATTCTTTGTCACATCATCGACAGACTCAGAATTTACAATTTCATAAACATTTTTGACACGGTCTAACAGAGCAGATTCAGCCTGTTCAGAGTCACTATCCTGTGCAGGAAGTTCTGCAAGCTGCTTTTCAAGAAGCTGCTTTTCGTTCTGAACAAGGACTTTATTTTCTTTATATTCTTCCAGTGAGTCTACACCATTCCGGTAAGCTTCTTTGATTCGATCCAGTTTCTCATCAATTCGCTTCAGCTGATCCAATAGTATGTCTGACAAGTCGGGAGCAGTTTCCGGCTCTGGCTGAATGTATCGAAAAGAAAGATGGTGGTTATTCAGCACATCTTTTAAGGACTGCAATACTGCAGGTGCAAGCTTCAGTGAGCTGATGGAGTTCTTTGCAAGGCATTTTCCTTTTGAGTATCCATAGCATACAAAGTAACAATAAGTACGCTTGCCGTTTACTATTTTTTTAGCGATCATGGTTCTGCCGCATACAGGGCATTTTACAAGACCTGAAAGCCAGTGCTTATAAGTTGAAGAGGGGCGGCTGCCTCTTGGTTTGTACTCCATATTACGACGGGCAGCAGCCCTGTCAAAGAGTTCTTTTGAGATAATAGCCGGCTGTTGACCATCTGCAATGATCCATTCATCTTTAGGGCGGATCTCATTCGTCTCATTCACGGTTCTGTTCCAGCGGATCATGCCACAGTATGTAGGATTCTCCAGGATATATTCGACAGATCTCCGCTCAAATTCCTTTCCATGGGAAGTTTTAAACCCGTACAGATTGAGATACCGGGCAATGTCAAACATTCCCATCCCTTCCAGTGCATACTTCTGAAAGATGATCCGAATGATTTCGGCTTCTTCCTCTACGATCACAGGTGGTTTTCCCCGTTCTGCAATCCGGTATCCAAGCGGTGGACGTGCCTGGTATCCACCACGCTTCGCTTTTTCCGTCATGCCACGGGTCACTTCCCCGGAGAGCCGGACGGAGTAGTATTCATCCATCCATTCAATAATACGCTCAATCAGACTGCCGAAAGGACCGTCTACCAGTGGTTCAGATACGCTGATCACATCCACATTATGCTTCTTTTTGAGCAGCGACTTGTAAACGATACTTTCTTCCTGATTCCGGGCGAAGCGGCTGAACTTCCATACGAGGATGGCATCTACAGGATGATCGGACGATTTTGCCATTGCGATCATTTTTTGAAACTCAGGACGCTTTTCAGCTTTCCGGCCGGATACACCCAGCTCATAGAAGATCTTTGAAATGATGATCCCATTCTTGTGGGCGAAATCTTTCAGAAGCTTTGCCTGGGAGTCAGGGGAAAGTTCTTCCTGCTTATCCGTGGACACCCGGACATAACCGTATCCATATTTAGTTTCCATGTTACATCACCTTCTTTATTTTATGTGAAAATAAGTATAAAAATAACAGCCAGCGAGGAACGTGCGTTCCGCTTGCACTGACTGACCGAAGATGATACAATATTCTTTGGTTGAGTAGTATCTCTTCGGAGTTACCAAAAGAAGCACATTGGCGTGTGTTTCTTCCAGTGCCGTCCCTTTTGGCGAAGGGACGGTTTTTTAATTATTGTGATGCTCGGTTCTCATCATTTACATGAAGATAGTTCATAAGAGCAACCTGAAAGATCCGAGAACAGTTTACACCATCTTCATCTGCTTTAGCAGCTAACCAAGCAGGCAGTGAAAGGGTTTTTTTAACAAATCGGCTGTTGATTTTCTCTCGAACAGGTGGCATAAAGACTTCGATTAAAACAGGCACTTCATTATCTGCTAAATGCAACTCTGTAATTGGGGTAGGGGCAGGAAGTTCTTCACCGTCTTGCTCCATTCCCCAGATATGAAGTCCAAGTGCTTCTTTTGCATTTTTTAATGCTTCATCTGTATTATTTTTATCTGCACACGGGAGACAACCAGGCAGATCAGGGAACTCTATACTGATCCCATCTTCTTCATAAGCAAAAATAGCCACATAGGAATAACGATCTTTTAACATAATTAATACCTCCATTGTGTCACAGCGGAGTTACGGAAACGTAACTCCTGACTGCTTTGATATACTTCGTAAGGTTTTGATCGGGATATCTTTTCTAGGATGAGTAACAGTTACACGTCCTTTTTTGACGGGATGTTTAAATTGGTGATGGTCACCAACACAGGCAACTTCGTACCATCCGTCTTTTTTTAATATCGCGATCACTTCTCTGGATGAATAACTTTTCATTTCTGTCCTCCTTACATAGTATATTATAATACATAATAAATTATGTGTCAACATACAAATACGTAATTTATTACATACTGAAAATAGCGGTATAATAATTATATGATTTCCATATTAAATGTCTTACATATTTTTCTCCAAAAAATCCAATACTAAATACATGAAAATATTATTAGAAAAAATCATGTATGAAAAAAACCTAACTGTGCGTCAGGTATCCATGATGTCAGGTGTACCAAAATCGACGGTGCAGAAGCTCATGGATGAAAATTCTAATCCGACTCTTGCCACATTGGAGAAGCTGGCAGCAGGACTGAAATGTAAAATATCAGATTTGTATGAATCGGATTACAAATAAGTGTCCACTATAGTGGACAAATTATCCCATCTCCGTAAGATTTCCGCTGCTGAGCTGTTAATTAAGTGAAAGGAAATCTTGGAGGTGGAATACATATGAAAAAAGTATCCAAACAATTTATAATTGAGCTGGTGAAGAGGATTGACGATTCAGATGAAAGATTTCTTCGCCAACTCTACACCATCTTAATAAGGCATTTGAGAAAAGGGAAGCACTAGCTTCCTTTTTTTATATTCTCACGCAACGTTGCACTGAAATCACGGATCACTTCCTTTGACTTAGGAGTGAGATCGTGATAAGTGTGCATGATTTCCTTAATTAACTTATACAGATCATTATCACTGTCTTCCAGCAATTCAGACACGTAAGCAGCTTCTTCATCTTCTTCAGGAAGCTCTAAGAACATATCGCCCTCTCCAGATCGGAGCCATTCTTCATTTACATTATACGTTTTGCATATAAGAGCAACTACAGCATCAATAGGCTCATTGCGTCCGATTTCGTAATTTGCAAGAGTGTTTCGTTTTATATGAAGTTTATCAGAAAATTCTTGCTGTGTGAGTTTGAGCTCTTTTCTGAGCTTTTTTATACGTTCGTTCATGTCGCACCTCCCTTCACTATGGATTCATAATAGCACACATTATTTATTTAATCAAGATAAAATGTGCGAATATCAACAAAAATAGTATTGACAAATGTGCTAAAGGGACATATAATTGTCCCATAAACACAAAAAAGGAAGCGAGGTGAGGAGAGATGAAGAAAGATAGAAAGAAAAAGAAACCGTCAAAAATAACGGTTTCAGATGTGGCACTGGTATTTTCAATATTTACATTGGTCTTTGTAATTATTAATTCCCTTGTAAGATAAGGGGATAAACGATGCTCCAAACAAGAGCTGCAAGGGAGATTAAAACGGAAATCCATCCTTTAATATCAGCTTTGTTAGCGGTTTTTACTGCTGAATCAGCAATATTCTTTACAGATTGTTGAAAAGCATCATTGCTTTCCCGGCCGTAGAGATATCCTTTTCCAAGTTCTGTTATGGAATAGGTAGAATCAACGGGAACCCCACTATTGACATCTATGCAGGTATAAGAGCATACAACCAGTTTACAACGAAGTAATTGATTCAGACAATCACTAGAATATTCTGAATTTTCCACTGGAGAAAATTCAGGGTGAGAAGAGATGTAGATTAAAAGATTATAAGATTCAGGACTTAATAAAATATCATTTGTATCCATAAAAAACTCCTTTCGTATGTAAATGAAATTATTTTACATACAGCGTAATGGATAAGAAATGAAAAGTCAATAAAAGGAAGCGAGGTGAGGAGAGATGAGCAAGAGATATGTTAAATATGATTTCTATGAAAATGGTGTTGATGAAAGTGTGGAGGGAGAAAAAGTAAATCAGATTATTGAGGAAATCATAGAAATCATGCGGAAAAACAAAATCACTGTGGGTACTGCACAAACTATTTTAGAAGATACGATTTCCTCAATAATAAAAGATACAGTTATCACATAGAACGTTCCAGCATTTCACGCAAAGTTTGAACCTCCCTTTCGGTTTCAGGGAGTGTATGGGAACTATTCCGGGTTACTGGAAGATGTATGTAATTTTTTACATTTAACGTTATTACCTCAGAATATGAGGCTTCACCAAAAGAATATACGATATTAAAACGAACATTATCGACAGGAAGTTTTGTCAAGTCATATTCTAATAATTTTGATTGACCAGGAGCGAGGATAATTCCTTCAACAAAATCAAACTGGGAACATAGAAGAGAAAATTTTTGGGTAGTTTCTTTCAAAATGGAATCATATTTGAAAGTAGTAATTTTAGCAGGAGATGCTCCAAAGTTTTTTAGTACAAAGTAGCTGGTCTGTTCACAAACGGTAATGGAATCTACATATATAGAAACAATTGGCCTAGAAGCGGACTCTAACATTTTGGAATTCTGACGCAAAGTTGCAAGAGAAATGAAAATAGCAATGATACTCACTGTAAGAGAAGTAATAATTCCTAAAAGTTGGATCTGATCAGAAACAGACAAATTTTCTAAAAAACTGAATATTGATTTCATACAAAAATCTCCTTTTCTTTTTTGCTCTTGCTGGAGCTTGTAAGAAAAGTATAGGAGAAAAAGAGAAAAAAGACAAGAAAGGAAGTGGAAACATGAGTGAAGAGCAGAAAAAATTAATTGAAGAAACTGTGGAAAATCTGAAGCATTTGGATAAAGAAAGCCTCCTGGTAGTAAAAGGGAGCGTGGAAGTGCTCAAGGCAAGAGATGCAATGGAGAAAGAAGAGTCAGAGGAAAAGGTGGGGTGAGAAAAATGATATGGACAGTAAGTAGTTTTTTATTGGGGGCAATAGGAATTGCAGTGGTAATAAAGTGGGGAGGTGACTTTATCCATGAGAGCGTGATGGTTATAGGCATGGGGAGTACAGTGATTGGAGCTATCGTGTTTCTAGGCTGTATTGTAATGATAATATGCAGTCACAGCGGGGTAGATGCAAAGATACATGCAGATAGGATGGCGTATGAGGCCATCATAAAGCAGGTTGAAAGCATTGACAGCGAATACGAGGACAAAAGCAAGATTGAAGTTTATCAAAAAGTATATGATTGGAATACTGACGTGTATAGTGCTAGATACTGGGCTAAAAGTCCATGGACGAACTGGTTTTATAGTAAAAAACGTGTGGATTCGTTAAAAGAAATAGATCTGGCAGATTATGAGAAGGAAGCGAGATAAAAAACAATACAACAAGTACAAACCGTAACACATAAGATGAACCAAAGCACCGGAGGTGATGCAATGACGGTAAAGAGCTTGGTGGTAATCAATGGAGAAAAGATAGAAATAAAGGATCTGAAAGATAAGGAAGCATTTGCGGATCGAGTAAACCGTCAGGTGCTGCAATCGAGAAATTATGAAGAGACAGGATATATATATGAAAAAAATGAGCAATGAAGAGTTTGCTTCCTTTGTAGTAAGGATGCACCGGTACATTATGCAGAAGGTGCGGGAAGTGGAAGACAGGGAAATCCGTGAAAAACTGTACCTGCAGTCGGTAATCAGGACAATACGTGCAGAGAAATATGATTTTACAGCGGAGCAGACCGCAAAGCTGATTGAGATCATGACAGATCCGGACCTGCTCCGGCCAAAGATGGAGATCAGGCTGATGGAAGAGTGGGATGCCGCTGTAGAACGCTTTATGAAGGAGGCAATGGAAAAATGATAGAAAAGATAGCAAAAAAGATAGAATCCATGTCGGGGACCTATGCGGGATATGACATTTTTCCGGACTGGGTGAAAGCCCTTGCGATATCCATCAGCAATTCCACGGATATGATCCGTGGGAAAACCTGGCAGGCAAGGGAAGACCAGTACCTGGATATCGCAAGAAAGCATGGCAGGGATACCATGGAAGGGTTCAGTGAGTTAAGCGAAATGCTGATCGAAGCACTGGATCAGGACATTCAGGACGTGTTGGGAGCTGTGTTTATGGCAGGAAACTGGGGAGCGAAGAGTACCGGGCAGTTTTTTACCCCGTTCCACGTATCGCTTCTGACGGCAGCCACATCCATTCCGAAAGAAGTAAGTGAAGAAAAACCGATGGTTATTCACGAACCATCTACAGGAGCAGGAGGCATGATCATAGCTGTAGCGAAGATACTGCTCCAGCGTGGAGTGAATCCACAAAGATGCATGAGAGTAGTAGCACAGGATCTCGACTGGAAAGGTGTGTATATGACGTATGTGCAGCTAAGCATGTTGGGGATCAAAGCGACGGTGGGACAGGGCGACACGCTAATAGAGCCATTTGACAGCAGGAGATACCCGAAAGAGCGGGTAATGTATACACCGGCTCAAAAAGGGATGCTGATATAGAGAGGTAAGGAAAGATGGAGAAAAAAACGGAGGAACGGTTCTGTGATTACTTCGATGAGTGGGTAAGACAGTACAAAGAAGGTACCGTAAGAGATGTTACTCTCATGAAATGGCACAATACAGCTACATGGGTAAGAAAGATTGTTCCGGATCTGTTACTTGACGATTTGGACAGAAGAGAGTACCAGAGGATATTAAACGAATATGCCAAAGTGCATGAAAAAGCGACTGTGACAGATTTTCACCACATGATAAAGGCAGCAATATTGGATGCCGTAGATGATGATCTCATAGCAAAAAATCCAACAAGAAAAGGGACGATCAAAGGGAAAAAACCGAGACCGAAAAAAAGAAAGTATCTTTCGGAAGCGGAGGTTGAAAAATTGATCGATGCCTTAGAACTAAAGAGTGATGAGATAAGCTATGACTGGATGATACTGTTTGCTTTAAAGACCGGGATGAGGCTGGAAGAAATTCTCGGATTAACAGTGGAAGATTTCAATTTTATAAACATGACAGTAACGGTCAACAAGTCATTTGACTACAAATACACTCAGGACTTTGCACAGACAAAAAACAGGAGTTCCATGCGGACAATCAAAATGGACTGGAAGACAGCCATGCAATTTAAGACATTGCTGGAGGGAAAAGATCCGCTGGGGAGAGTATTTGACTTTAAAAAGAAATTTTATGCGTCCACAATAAATGATCATCTGCGGAGACGATGCCGGCAGGCACAAGTCCCGGAAATTACCATGCATTGTCTGCGACATACCCATGCATCAATTTTGATGTATAAAGGTGTGTCAACACAAAGTATATCAAAGAGACTGGGACATGCCACTACAGATATTACGCAAAGGGTATATCTGCATATTATAGAGGAGATGGAAGCGAAAGATGAAAAGAAAATCATGGCGGCATTAATGGAAATGGATTATTAGAGATATGAGTCAGAGAATCGGGAGAAGAGAGGAAGAACATATATGGATCATAAGATGGAAGAGCGGGGAAATGGACTGCAAACGTGGGACTTACGAAGAAGCGAAGGCAGCAGCAGAGAGACTGGCAGAAGAAAAAGGGAAAGAATACGTGATAGTCGCATAAGAGGAAATTTGAGACTGCTCCGGGGAGCATTGGAAGGGATTATCCTTGTAGACCTGATCGTGATGTGTGCAAAGATAGAGACCACGGAAGTACTAATGCAGGATATCTCGGTCATAAAAGGGGAGCTAATCACAGGAACATGTATAGCAGTGACAGCATACATGCTCCATATCGGGACAAGGATCTACGAAAAAAGAAGAAAAAAATAACACTTCCGGGGATACGGAAGTGTTAGACGCAAAACTTTTTGTCTCACAGATATTAAAGTCATATATATGATAGCATCTGTGAGCCGGAAAGTCAAGAAATACGGGGATTTTTTCCCGTTTTCGTACTTGATAAAGATATTAAAGTTAGAGGGATACGGATGGCTACGAGAAGAGTAATACATACATTCCGGGATGGGGATGTGAAAGAAGTAAAAGAGTACCATGACGGAAGATATGGTGCAAAAGGATTACCGAGAGAAAAGAAGAGAAAGCCGACCCAGGAACAGATGGCGATCGTGAATGCCATGAATAAGGCAGAGACGGCACGTCACCGTCTGTTGGAGTATTTTGGCAAAAAGGACTATTTCCTGACTCTGACGTACAGGGTGGACGCAAGACCACCGGACATGGAGCGGGCGAAGAAAGATTTTTCAAAGTTAATGGACAAGCTCAGAAGAAGATACAAAAAAGAAGAGATCGAACTGAGATGGATCAGGAATATTGAACGGGGGACAAAAGGAGCATGGCACATTCATTTGATCATTACCGGATGCCGGGACACGATCCGCTGGGTGGAGGGATGCTGGCCATATGGTGGAATTTACGCAGAGCAGCTTGAAAAAAGTAAATATTATGAGGAAGACTGCTCACAGCTTGCATCCTATATCACAAAAAGTGAAAAAGTTGGAGAAAAGAAAGAAGACGGCAGCAGGGAGAAGCCACGGATCAGTGAATCCAGCTATAGTACTTCCAAGAATATGCCGTTAAAGCCACCTAAAAAGAAGCGGCTGGAGAGATGGCCAAAGAAGATCTACGTGCCGCAAGGGTATTATGTGGCAAAAAGCCATGAAGGGATCAATCCGGCCACGGGATTCAAGTACAGGCGGTATACGCTGATCCGGCTGAACAGGAGGATTTGAAACATGAAGACGGTCAGAGTTTACATAGAGACAACCATCCATGGACCATCTGTCCGGGATGGGAAATATGCTGCAGCCTTAGTATTTACTAAGCAAAACGGTGAAGTGAAAGACCTGTTCGTACAGGGAGAAGAAGCAGAGACAACCTATAACCGGAGCGTTCTGCTGGCAATGATCCAGGCATTCCAGAGATTTCGTGAGTCATGCCATATTATCTTCTACACAGAGAACACGTATATAAAAAATATGATCCAGGCAAATAATCCGGAGAAGTGGAGACGTGCGGAGTGGAAACGGTCTGCCGGTAAGGAAGTACAGAACCGTGAACTGTGGCAGTTGTTCCTACAAGAAAAGGACAAGCACAAGGTAGAGGTTGTGTGGGAGAAAGATAGTGAGTATAAGCAGACGCTTCAGGCATTTATGGAAGGAGATGAAATCTAATGGCACAGGATGTGAAACACAGCTTTAACAGTCACAGAAAGCAGTCAATCGGATACAAGCAGGGAAATATGGCGGCATTTATGTATGCCGGAACAAAAAGAAAGCGGAAAAAAGTAAAAAAAGGAAAAAGATTTAAGTAAAATTTTTAAGAAAGGAGGCGGAGCTCCGGCCGGGCAAAGATATATCGGCTCCTTTTGAAAAATGGAATACATAGATTTTTTAAGAACAAAGATTGAACTTGCAACAGAAAGCGGGTTCTGCGTAGAAAGAGAACGGATCAATAAAGCATTGAAGCCACATCAGGCAGATGCGGTTGCATGGGCATTGAAGGGTGGAAGAAGAGCATTATTTGAATCCTTTGGACTTGGAAAAACAGTGCAGGAGATTGAATTCTGCAAACAGGCGATAGACCATGAGGGCGGCAAGGCGTTGATTGTTCTTCCGCTTGGAGTAAAACAAGAATTCACGCAGGATGCTGTGAACGTACTTGGATATGAAAGACCAAGATATGTCAGAAATATGCAGGAAGTAAAGGATGCAGAGGAGAGTATTCTACTGACCAATTATGAAAGGGTGAGGGACGGGGACATTGCACCGGAATATTTTACAGCAACATCACTGGATGAAGCGAGCGTGCTTAGATCTTTCGGAAGTAAGACCTATCAGACATTCTTAGATAAGTTCAAGAATGTGAAGTATAAGCTGGTTGCGACAGCAACGCCTTCACCGAACAAATACAAGGAGTTGATCCATTATGCAGGCTATTTGGAAGTAATGGACACAGGACAGGCATTGACGAGATTCTTCCAAAGGGATTCCACAAAGGCAAATAACCTGACCTTATATCCGAACATGGAAGATGAATTTTGGTTGTGGGTGAGTTCCTGGGCGTTATTTATCACAAAGCCGTCTGATCTCAATCCACAATATTCCGATATCGGATATGAACTGCCGCCGCTTCAGGTAAACTGGCATGAACTGCCGACCGTATACGGCAAGGCAGAAGAGAAGAACGGACAGATGACATTATTCAACGAAGCGGCAGCAGGACTGAAAGAGGCGGCACAGGTGAAGCGAGAGAGCATTGACCAGCGTGTAGAAAAATTGAAAGAAATAGTGGAAGTATCCCCGAAAGATCATTTTGTTCTGTGGCATGATTTGGAAAGCGAACGTCATGCAATAAAGAAAGCACTGCCAGAAGTAGTAGATATTTACGGCTCACAGGACTATGACACAAGAGAACAGAGGGTTATTGATTTCTCACAGGGCAAAACGAGATTATTTGCCACAAAGAAATCTCTTTCCGGTTCAGGATGCAACTTCCAAAGATACTGTCACCGGGAGATATTCCTTTGAATTGACTATGAATTTAACGATTTTATTCAAGCAATCCACAGATGTTACCGTTTTCTGCAGAAAGATCAGGTTGTGATCGATATCATTTACATGGAGAATGAACGGGAAATTAAGGAAGTACTGATGGAAAAGTGGAAGAACCACAACCATATGGTTGAAAAAATGGTTGAGATTGTGAAGAAATACGGATTATCGGCAGCAGGCATGGAGAAAAAACTGGAAAGAAAGATGGGAGTTGAGATCGTGAGAGTAGAAGGAAAGAACTATACAGCGGTACATGATGATTGTGTGGAGGAGACAAGAAGGATGAAGAGCAACAGCGTTGATCTGATCCATACCTCGATTCCTTTCGGAAATCATTATGAGTATTCTGCAAATTACAATGATTTTGGACATAACGAGAATACAGAAAAGTTTTTTGAACAGATGGATTATCTGACACCTGAACTTCTCAGGATCTTAAAACCAGGGCGTGTTGCGGCGATCCATGTAAAAGACAGAGTGTTATTCGGGAATACAACCGGTACAGGAATGCCAACCATCGAGCCATTCCACGCACTGTGCATTGAACACTATATGAAGCATGGGTTCCAGTATTTCGGGATGATCACCGTTGTGACGGATGTAGTGAGAGAAAATAATCAGACTTACCGGCTTGGATGGACGGAGCAGTGCAAAGACGGTTCCAAGATGGGAGTTGGTTGTCCAGAGTATGTTCTGTTATTCCGAAAGTTGCCAACAGACCGCTCGACAGCTTATGCGGATGTCCCGGTTAAGAAAAGCAAGCAGGAATATACCAGGGCACAGTGGCAGATTGATGCTCATGCTTATTGGAGATCATCAGGGGACCGGCTGGTCAGCAAAGATGAAATTAAAAAAGTATCCATAGAGAGCCTTCAGAAGGTGTACCGGAAATATAGTCGGGAGTCAGTCTATAACTATGAAGAGCATGTTGCTCTAGCAGAGGAACTTGACAGGGAGGGAAAACTACCAGCTGTTTTCATGATAGTTGCTCCGGGATCTTGGAATCAGGGAGAAGTGTGGGATGATATTAACAGGATGAGAACCCTGAACACAACACAGAGCCGGAGAAGGATGCAAATGCATGTGTGCCCGCTTCAGCTGGATATTGTGGAGCGGATCATCAACCGGTACAGCAATGAGGGAGATCTTGTGCTGGATCCGTTCAGTGGACTTGGGACAGTTCCAATGACGGCAGTCAAGATGCATCGGAGAGGATACGGAATTGAGATCAACCCTGATTATTTCAGGGACGGGGTGGGATATCTTCAAGAAGCAGAGGACGAGATTGAGACTCCGACATTATTTGATTTTCTTGACAAGGAGATGAAATAGATATGAGCAACAGATTAGTAAAAAATAAAGTGGTTCGTAGTATGGCAGAGGTAGATCTGACAGCGATTGGAATTCCGTCCATTGCGATTTACAGATATCCAAAAGATTTTACAAAAAAGTATGTGGCAAGAGTCTATGCCGGCAGCAGTCCGACGAATATCATCATGCTGGCAGATTCAGTGGAAGAACTGAGACAGGATATTGAGAAAGAATATGAGCAGTGTACGTGGTTTGAGAGGATGCCAGCAGATCCGGAGAGTGTAGTTGGGGTGTATATCTTATGAGTATTGATTATTCAGATATGGCATTTCCAAAACCAACGGGAAAGAAAAAAAGAAAATCACACAAAAAAAGCATTCTCAAGAGTCAAAAGGGAGTCTGTTTCCTCTGTGATTTACTCTATGGCGATCATTCTAAACAATACACAGAGGAACATCACATCATGTACGGATCCGGACAGCGAGAACTATCAGAAGCTGACGGACTAAAAGTAGATCTCTGCAGAACCCATCACAAGGATGGAGTAGAAGCGGTACATAATAACCGGGAGATGCGGGAACTGCTTTGCCGGATGGCACAGGCAGAATATGAGCGAACTCACACGAGAGAAGAGTGGAAAGCAAGATACAAGAAAAATTATTTATAAACTGTAAGGCATGATAGCAATGGTTCGTTTCTGCTTGCAGGCAGGAAAAGAAAGGAGATTACAATGACCTATCGGGAAAAATTGAAAAAGGAGCATCCAAGGAAAGTGAACAGGCGATATAACGGTGGCTGTTGCGGCTGTCCGGCAGATTACGGATATGAGTATATCAAGCCGGAGATTTGTGAATCCGGAGTGCCGGATGAATGCCGGAAATGCTGGGACAGGGAGATGGATAAAGAATAATAAAGTTACCTCTGCCGAAAGGTGTGGTTATAAAAGTATGTCACAAAACGAAACCCGTAAATCATGGATTCCTCCCTGCCTGAGAGCAGGGAGAGAAAGGAGAAGAAGGTGGATGCGGTAGATTGCCGGGAAGAATCCGGAGAATATCAGGGAAGGACGTTCATCCACGGGGTCAATCGAAGCGATTATGAGGAAGATAGCTAAAAGAGCCGGTGTGGAAAAAGCGAATCCGCATAAATTCCGAAGAACGTGTGCAACAATGGCACTGCGGAGGGGCATGCTGCTTGTGCAGGTATCTAAAATGCTGGGACATGAGAATGTGGCCACAACGCAGATCTATTTGGATCTGTCGGAGGATGAGTTTGAGCAGGCTCATAAAAAATATGTGATTTAAAGGTGATAAAATGGGAAAAAGCAAAGCAATATGCCCAATCTGTAATAAAGAATTTGAACGGGCAACAGCGAAAAAGAAATATTGTGGACCGGAGTGTCAGAGACTGGCCAACATTAAGCATACAAGAGAAAAGCAGAAGATGCAGCATCCGGGAAAGGTAGGAAGACCGGTAAAGAAAAGAGAAAAGGCAGTGAAGAAAATGCGGAGACATGAGAGTGAACTGGTGAAAGTAGCAAGAGAAGCAAAGCAGGCAGGAATGACCTATGGAAAGTATGTAGGACTGATGTGGCAAAAGAAACATTGAGCAGGGCGAAAGAGCTTGAGGCAGATATAAAATGCATCGAGGTACTTTTAGAGGAGCATAAGAAAAATCACTGGCTGAGCGTGACGAGTCCAAAACCATACAACGAAGGACAGTCAGGAAGATTCCAAGAGGAACTGGCACAGTGGCTGGAAGAAAGAAAAGAAGCTTATAAAAAGGAGCTGGAGGAACTTTAGGGGGAGAAGATGAATAGAAAGGAAACTACACTTTTTCTGTCGCACATCCTTGAACGCACCAAATTAAATGTATTTGGAAAACATTATGCAAAAGAAGTGAGCATTGATCCGTGGACATCCAATGCGAAAAGAGTGGATTATATGCAGTTTTCACCGGGGGATCAAATGTCCATATCAGGGATAGAAAAAGGAATATTTACTTGTTACGAAATTAAAAGCTGCAAGGAAGATGTTTATAGCGGGAATGGACTGAATTTCTATGGAGAAAAGAACTATATAGTAACTACGATGGAGTGCTACAAAGATTTGATACCAGATTTGCAAAACGGTAAGTTTGATGAACACTTACACCAATGCAACCCGGAATCATCTAAATATTGGGGAATTATGGTAGCAGTTCCATGCATGAGAGAGCCAGAGGATGAATTTCAGAATCCAACGCCGATAGGCGATGCGAATGTGACGGGGTGGGAATTAAAGGTAGTAAAGCCTTGCAGAATGGGACTAAGGAACAGGTCTATGGTAGAATTACTTTTTTGTATGTTAAGGAGTGGAAGATAATGAGACTGATTGATGCAGATGCGATGGAAGAATTAAAACCATGCCCTAGATGTGGAGCGAAAGCATATCTTTCAAGAGATGTGGCAGACGGATTTTATTTCGGATGGTCGGCTGGCTGTCCGAGATACTGCCACTACGATGGAATACACGGAACAACAATAGACACAGCCGAGGAAGATTGCTATGCGGTACATGGAGCGAATTCCAAAGAAGAAGCTGTTGAGAAATGGAATAACCGTGTTGAGCATCTGAAAGAACGCGATCAGCAGATAGGTTATGAGAAAATCTTCGAAGAAATGCAAATGAATTCATTGAGATAAAAGCGAAGAGCTTCGAAGATGAAGGAGAAAAAGATGGAAATTAAAGAAGCTACTATGATGGATTCGGAGATGGCATTGACAAGGCGATTGAAATCGTGAAAGGCGGTGGAACGGATGCCGCTGACGGATCAGTCGAAGAAAGTGTAATATATAAAGATTTTATGAAAAGGAGTAGAAATTGAGCGAACATTACAACCGTGAAGAGTCCGAATGGATGAAGCAGGCTACTCGATCCAGGCGGCTGAATTATGCGGATATGTCTAAGCATCCACCGGATCGGAAAGCCAGTGCGGACTTCCATCGTCCGGCATATGAGGCGAACAATATGATCAGAATACAGGGGCAGCAGTTGGAACATATCACAGTAGAGGAATACCTTGCAAAGAAATATAACATAAAGGAGGCTGATGCCGGTGGAGCAGAGACTAGAAGAAAATAGCATAAAGAGAGAGAACAAAAAGAAGAAAGAATACTTGAAAGGATACAGGAAGCATAAGAAAAGAATAAAAAGAATTGAATTGGAGATTGAAGAAATCAGAAGTATGAAGATGTATCCGTCAATGAATAATGATGGGATGCCGCATGGGTCGAATCAGAGTGACTTGAGTTCTTATGCAGCAATATTACAAGAAAGAGAGGATGAACTGTATGAGGAAGGAGTGAAGCAAGTAGAAACATATAAAGATATAGAGTGTAAAATTAATCAACTGACGAATCAAGAGGAAAGAGATGTATTATTTTACAAATATATAAAAGGACTTGACTTTTGGGAAATCGGACAAATATTGGGCTACAGTGAACGGTGGATTCTTAAATTGCATGGAGATGCACTGAAAAAAATTCAAATTAGTTAAAGAGTGCAGTTCACTTCAGTATTATTCATGATAATATGGTATTGTCGAAAGACGATAGATAATACTCCTTATACGTAATACTTTTCGTAGAAAGACATCTGTGAGATTAGCAGGTGTCTTTTTTGTCGAAAAATATAATAATATTTTAGCATGAAAAAAAGAAATAGGGTATTGACATATGGTGTACCATATGATATTATATATACATAAGGAGGTGAGATACAGATGAGCAAGAAAAAGAAACGAAAGAAAAAGTCCAATATCGACTACAAGACGTTGGCGGTCAGTGCGGTATTGGACTTAATCGTGGGAATCATATTACTGATTCTTCAAAAGTATCTGCTCTAAGATACTTAAAAAATTAAAAGGTTGGGGGAAGAAAGAACTTCCTCCAATCACAATATAACACGAATGCTCATCTAAAAGCAAATGGAAGTATTAAGATTTCTGGGTATATTTTTTATTGTGATTGGAATTGTAAAGTTAATTATTTTTTTTACAAGAAAAAGGAGATAGGAGATATGCCAGTAGGAAACCCAAAGCCACAGACGGTTGCGACGGCAAAATATGAAAAAAAAGCGGGATGGATGTCAAAATCTTATAAGCTGAAAAAGGAAATAGTGGAAGAGTATGCAGAAGCTTGTAAAAAAGCAGATGTGAGTGCCGCGGGACAGCTTATGAAGATGATGAGGGAATTCATCGAAGAAGTGAACAAAGAGAGATAAATAAAAGTACCTGGCTAGAAGCTGGGTGCTTTTTAGGTGGATGGAATGACAGACAAAGAGGCAAAAGTTTTCTATAATTCTTCTGCATGGAAACTCAAACGGATGCAGATTCTTGAGCGGGACTATTATGAATGTCAGGATTGCCGCAAGCGACTCAAGGATGCAGCGGCAGCAGGTGTCGCATTACATGGAAAAGAAAGAAAAATCAGAAGAGCGGAAGAGGTACATCATATCCAGGAACTGAAGGAACATCCAGAGCTGGGGCTTGAAGATGATAATCTGATCAGTCTGTGTAAGTTCTGTCATAACCTACGACATGGCAGAAATCCGAAGGGGTTTCCAAAAAAGAAAAAACCTGTAAGCGAGGAACGGTGGTAGACTCCCCCCCGGTCAATTCTCAGCGATTTTTTCTGAGTGAAGAACGGGGATGTAGAGAAGACTCTGGAGAAATATTGAGATCTCGCGTGAAAAGGGCAGGGGGTCAAAAATTCAGGACTCACTATAAGAAGGAAAGTTTTCAGACAACTTCAAAAAGGCTTAAAAAAGAGCGAAAAAAGAAGCGAAAATTGATAAAAGTGGCATGATTTGAGTAAAAAAAGGTGGTGAAAAGATTGACTCAGAGAAAGAAAACACTGACACAGACGGAGATAAGAGAATCATTAGTTAAGCAGTTGAAGCTGCGGGGAATGAACGCAGAATTCTATAAAGATCTGATTGATGATTATGTATATTATTGGTCACTGAAAAAGAGACTGATTACAGATATCAGGAAAAAGGGAATCCGGTATGAGACCATCAATGGAAATGGTGTGAGCGTGGAAAAAGCAAACGAATCTGTAGTTAATCTGCAGAAGACTACAGCAACCATGTTAAAGATCTTGGCTGATCTGAAGCTAAAAGAGCCAATACCGGAACCGGAGAACCCAACAGATGGTTACCTGTAAAGAAATTGATGATTATCTCAAATATGCCGAAGAGCATCCAAAGTGGATAAACAAGAAAAGAAAATTACTCATAGAAAACATCGTTAAGCCAACATTAAAGCAAAACGATGTTTTTTTTGACGAGAAAACGTACAGGAATTGCTTACAGTATTGTAAATCCAATTTCTATGAGCTGTTTCCATTCCAGAAGTTCATCTATGCATTCGCATTCATGTACAAGGATGATATTCCAGTATTTTCAAAGTTCTTCATCAAGGAAGGACGCGGAAATGGTAAGGATGGATTCATCGTTCCACTGGTTAATTTCTTCCAGACTCCCCTGTATGGAGTGAAGAATTATCATGTGGAGATTGTTGCCAATTCGGAGGGACAGGTTAAAGATACCTTCAAAGTTGCTTATGATATGCTGCATGACAATCCGAAGTTTAAGGGGAAATTCTCTGTAACTAAGGAGCTAATCACAAATCTTGTGACCGAATCAGAAATGAAATACAACACGTCCAACGCAAAGACAAAGGATGGTAAAAGAACTGGTTGCTTGGTACTTAATGAGATTCATGCTTATGAGAATTATGACCAAATTAATGTTTTTGAATCATCTTTTGGTAAGGTCAAACATTCAAGGGAATTCATAATCACAACAGATGGATATGTCAGAGACGGTCCACTGGATGAGATATCAGCAATGTGTGCTGAAATACTGGAGACAGGAGAGAATCCGTTAGGGTATTTCCCGTTCATTTGCGAAATCGATGACATGAAAGAAGTGGATGATCCGGAGGCATGGCATAAAGCCAATCCATCCATGGAGTATATGCCTATTCTTGCAAATCAGATCATGCATGATTATCTGGAAATGAAGAAGATTCCTTCCAAACGGGCAGAATTTATCACAAAAAGAATGGACAGATCGGCACGAAAGGAAGAAGAGACGGTCACAACATGGCAGAATGTCCTGAGAGCTTGCTACGAAGGAGAGACAATGGAAGAACTGGAACGAAAGATTCCACGGATAACATTGGACACACGGGGACAGGCAGCAGTTATTGGAATTGATTATGCAGATGTCAGAGACTTCGCATCTGCCGGGATACTGACCAAGACGGATGAGGGAGAGTATATCTGGCGGCAGCATACGTGGATCTGTGCGGATTCCCCATTTATTGATTCTATCAAGTTCCCGCTGAGAAATGCAGGACAGACAGAGTTTGAAGATTTTGAGGTTGTTCCAGGTCCAGTGATTGATGTGAATCTGATTGCAGACTGGTGTATGGAACAGATGAAATGCTATGAAGTCAAAAAGATTGCAATGGATACTTACCGGTATACTTTATTCAAACAGGCATTTGAGGAAAGAGGAATTTCCATCGAAGATAAGAAAAATCCTCACGGAATTGTAAGGCTGATCCGAAAGATAACGTCAGCGACAGGAATTATCGCTCCATTCATTCAAGCTATGTTTAGTCAGGGGATGGTCAACTACGGACAATCAGCAATCATGCGGTGGTATACAAATAATACAAGTGTAAGTGAGGATAAATACGGGAATAAAATGTTTGGAAAAATTGAACCAAAATTAAGGAAAAATGATGGATTTATGGCTTTTGATGTTGCAATGTTTTGTAAAGATGAGCTGGAAGTCCAAATTATATATATTTGACAGGAGAAAAATATGTTTGAATTTTTGTGGAAACGGGATAAGGAGATACAGTCTCTTGCCGAGATTATTGCAGTGGATATGGAAAAGCTGAATTTATCAAAGCTGGCCATTGAAAAAGCAATAATGATGATTGCAAAGGCGATTGCCAAATCTGACATCCTGATCCAGACAGAGAGTAAAGAAAAGAATAAACAGGAGTATCGGCTAAACATACAGCCTAATGATCATGAGTGCGGAACGGTGTTTTGGACAGAAGTAGTGAGAAAACTTCTGACGGTACAGGAAGCACTGATTATCCCGTTAGGAGGTAAATATTATCTGGCATCAGCGTGGCAGGTCAGCGATAATGTACTGACTGAGAGAAATTATAGTGATATAACGCTTACATGTGCCGGATATAACTATTCGATCTATAAAAAATTCTGTTCATCGGAGGTGATTCATCTAAAGTATGATAATGCAAGAATTCGCTTGTATTTGCAGAACGTAGTTGGACAATATGATCGAACGCTGGATGCTGTTAATGCAATGATGCGAATGTCCAGTATGCCGAGATTTAAATTAAAACTTGGAACGTCTGCATTATCTTTTAGAGAAAAACAGGCAGATGGTACAGATAAAATAATGACAAAGGATCAATATGTCAAAAAAATCAAAAACTTATTAGAATCGGATGAGCTTGCTGTTCTTACAGAATCAGACAGTGTCACAGTGGAACAATTACAAATCAATACCGCTGTAAAAGCAGAAGAACTGGCTAAGATAGCTCTTCAGATCAACAATGAGGTGGCAAACGCATTTGACATTCCAGAAGCAGTGTTCAATGGGAATATCACAGAAAAGTCGGATGCCACAAATGAATTTATCACATATGCGGTGGGACCAGTGGCAGAAGTAATCAATGATACGTTGACGGCTTACATAGTCGGTGAAGCAGATTATTGTGCAAAAGATGAGAAGGTCATGGTATGGCTGGCACGTTTTAAGCACATAGATGTGGTAGATAGTGCTGTAAATCTGGATAAGCTCCGTGGAATCGGATTTAATTATGATGAAATCCGTGGAATGGTAGGTTATCCGTTACTTAATACAGAATTCAGTCAGGCGAGAGCATTGACAAAAAACTATGGAGAGGAGGACGATGGTAATGTGGTACAGGAAAACTGATTAGATGGAGGTGATCCAAGTATCTCGGAGCTGTCCGTTAAACAGTAATAATAGAGAAAGGGGAAGGACATGGAACAGAAAAAAGTTGTGTATAGATTCCAGCAGACGGATAACGTACACGAAATTTTCATTTTTGATGAGATCAGAAAAACTGGCCCATTCAACTGGGATACATGGCAGTATGATGACTCTGAGACATCAGCCAAGCATTTTAAAGAGCTTTTGGATGCTATTCCGGAAACGGATGAGATTAAGATCTATTTCAACAGCAATGGCGGAAGTGTAGACCAGGGTACAGCAATCTACAATATGCTTCAACAGCATGGATCTCACAAAACGGGCATTGTAATGGGCGGATGCCATTCTATTGCTTTTACAATCTTGCAGGCTTGTGACAAGCGTATCATGGGACAGGGAACAACTGCAATCATTCATGACATGTGGGAAACGGTAACAGGAAATGCAGCAGATCTTAGAGCAGAAGCAGACAATTTGGATGTAGCAATGGACAGCTGTGTGGCGTTATTTATGCAGCGAGCAACAATATCAGAGGATGAACTTCGGGAGATGATGCATAAGACAACAACATTATCCCCTCAGAGGGCTTTGGAATATGGTTTGATTGATGAGATTGGTGTTGCACAAAAAGAGGATGATCCAAATGTGAAACTGCAGGAGGTTCTCACAGAAAACAAGGAACTTCAGATGGAACTGAGAAGCAGAAATGAGCATCAGAAGCAGTTAGCTGAATTCTATCAGTTGACTCATAAGAAAAAAGAAAAGAAGGAAGAAAAAGACAGCACCGGATGGGGTGCTTTTTTTGATTAGGAGGAAATCGCAGAATGAAGATTGAAGGATTAAGACAGGAAGTAAAAGATAAAGTGAAGCAGTTGCTGGACAATGCTCCGGCAGATCAGAAAGCAGACGCAATCATGCAGTCCATTGAGATGATTGAGGAAGCAGCACATGCGGATCTGATCCAGCAGGTTGTGGCGGAAGCCGAAAGGGCAAGTCATGATGCAGAATTCAAAAAGCAGCTCGGACTTCGTAACCTTTCTCAGGAAGAGAAGAAATTTTATGAAGGATTCAAAGATATCAAGCAGTCTATCACAGCGAATCAGATTGATATCATTCCGACAGAGATTATTGACCGTACATTGGATGATGTAAAAAAAGCATCTCCAATTTTGAAACTGGTGAACATGGCACCAGCAAATGTAAAGAAATGGATTGTAGCATCCCATTCGGGAACGGCTGTTTGGGGAATGCTCACAGATGCAATTAAAGGTGAACTTTCAGCAGAAGTTACAGCGTTGAACATTGAGATTCATATGCTTTCTGCTTATCTTGTGATTCCAAAAGCAATCCGTGAGCTGTCTCTGGAATTTGTAGACCGGTATTTTGAGGATAATGTATATCCGGTTCTGACACCCATGGCAATGGATTCTTCCAGACCATTTCCGCTGATCCGTAACAAGACACTGAACATCGGAGCACTTCTTTCCAGAAAAGATACCAAAAAAGGAAAAGAAGAGATAGATTTTGCCACCGTGCAGGTGCCTTCCGTGCTTCCGAGAGTGGTGATCATCCCTTCCGAAAAAAAAGGTCATACAACCGTAACGCTTCTGGAGCAGATCATTGAGCGGAACATTGACAAACTGTTTTTAAGCTACGATGTGATCTGTGCACATCCGTACCGGATCATGCGTAATGCAGATCTTTCCATCGATGAGGATGAGGCGGAGGATCTTCTGGTGGAGATCCAGAAACAGCTGAAAAAGCGTCAGTGGGGCGAAGTGATTCGTCTGGAAGTGGAAGATAAGATGGACCCGAGGCTTCTGGATATTTTGAAAATGGAATTTCAGGTTCACGGAGATGACATCTTTTTTATCAACGGACCGCTGGATCTGACCATGCTGATGAAGGTTTATGGTATCGATGGATATGATCAGTTCAAGGAGCCGAAGTACAAACCGGCAGCAGTACCGGCATTTCAGAATGATAAAGACATTTTCCAGGTGATCCGGGAAGGGGATGTGTTCCTGCATCATCCATATATGAGTTTTGATCCGGTGGTGAATTTTGTGCGCCAGGCGGCAAAAGATCCGGATGTACTGGCAATCAAGCAGACACTGTATCGTGTCAGCGGCAATTCCCCCATCATTGCAGCGCTGGCTCAGGCAGCAGAAAACGGCAAGCAGGTTTCTGTTCTTGTGGAGCTGAAAGCACGTTTTGACGAGGAAAACAATATCGTCTGGGCAAAAATGCTGGAAAAAGCAGGCTGTCATGTAATTTATGGTCTGGTAGGACTGAAGACACACAGCAAGATCACCCTTGTTGTGCGAAGAGAAGAAAACGGAATCCGCCGATATGTCCATCTGGCAACCGGAAACTATAACGATTCCACAGCCAAACTTTATACAGACTGCGGTATTTTTACCTGTGATGAGCGGTTTGGTGAGGATGCAACGGCTGTCTTTAACATGCTTTCCGGATATTCCGAGCCGAAACGCTGGAACCGTCTGATCGTTGCGCCCATCTGGATGAAAGACCGTTTTGTAAAAATGATCGAGAGAGAAGCACAGCATGCGAAAGACGGAGAAGAGGCCCACATTGTGGCGAAGATGAATTCCCTGTGTGACCCTGCGATCATGGCGGCACTGTATTACGCTTCTTCCTGCGGTGTAAAGATCGATCTTCTGGTTCGTGGTATCTGCTGTCTGAAGGTGGGCATTCCGGGTATCAGTGAAAATATCCATGTGCGTTCCATTGTCGGCAATTTCCTGGAGCACAGCCGGATTTTCTATTTCCATAATGGTGGTTCCGATGAGATCTACATGGGAAGTGCAGACTGGATGCCACGTAATCTTGATCGTCGTGTGGAGATCGTTTTCCCTGTGGAAGATGAGGGAATCAAGGACGAGATCAAACATGTGCTGGATCTGGAATTCCGTGACAATGTAAAAGCGCATATCCTTAAGCCCTCCGGTCTCTATGAGAAACAGGATAAACGGGGAAAAACCCTGATAAATTCCCAGATGGAATTCTGCCTGGAAGCCACCGAGCGGGCCAAAGCCGCAAAAAAAGAGAAGAAAGAAAAGAAGAGAGTCTTCGTACCGGCCGAGCCGGCGGAGGATATTGAAAAATAATGTAAGAACGAGAATTGAAGACAATCAGGAAATGCTGGAAATTGAACTTCGAATAAGAGACAATAATCAGCCAGAATCTATCCAGGCATAAGCCAGGACCCTGCAGAAGAGAAAATAATAAGATACATAAAGAAAAGGACAGCCATATCATATCAATGTATGATACAGCTGTCCTTAAATAATATTCTTAAAGATTATCCATATTACGTTAACATGACATAATACTCACCAGGTCTGAAATACATTGTCGTTTCTAATAACACTTCTTACAAGCCCCATACCCCGCAGCTTCCGCCTGCGCGCGTGTCATCTCCGTAGCATTATCCGGGTTCATATTTCCGCAGTTGGGGATTCGGTGATACTTGCTTCCGGTAGCAGAGATCCATACCATATCCCCGACCGGTTCCGGATCAGCCTGCACTTCAGCCTGAGAATCCGAAGCCGCCCCATCGGAAGAATCATAGCCGGATGCACCGGAATTATCATAAGCAGAAGAAGGCTGCGTACCGGTATCCGATTCATCACCTGCAGAATAATCATTACACGGACTCTGGTTCCATTCAATATTATTTCCGTCACTGACCGCGATAACCGTACCCTGCTCATCCGTACGAAACACCTGGATTCCCATATCGGCAAGTTTGTCCATAGTATCCTTATGCGGATGCCCGTAGGAATTACCGGCGCCACAGCTGATCACTGCATATTCCGGAACTGTCTCCTGGAGCAGATCCCAGGTAGTAGCAGTGGCAGAACCATGATGCCCCGGAACGATCACATCGCAGGAAAGATCCAGTCCCAGATTACAGATCGCTTCCTCACCGGCAGACTCCGCATCTCCCGTAAACAGGAAATGATTGCTTCCGTTTTCCAGTCGGATCGCAACAGAATTATCGTTATCATTGCTGCTGATAGACTGGGGAGAAAGAACCGTAAATTTCCCGCTTCCGAAGGCGAAATCCGTTCCTGGTTCCGGATGCTGCACAGTCAGTCCCTGAGAGGCAACACTGTTCTCGAAAGACTGATAGATCTTCGTATCCTGCACATAATCCGCGCCGATCACATTTTTTACGGAAAAACTGTCCAGACATCCTACGAGACCAGCCACATGATCCTCATCATAATGGGAGGAGATCATATAGTCGATGGTAGAAATATTCTGTTTCTGCAGATACGAAACCACGAAACTGGAATGTCCCCGGTCACCGCCGTCATACAGAAGATTCTCTCCCCGCGACTGTACCAGGATCGAAAGTCCCTGTCCCACATCCAGAAAATGGACAGCCATTGTCGTGTCAGCAGAAGCAGCCTCAGCTGTATAAGCAGCAGAGGGAACTCCTGCGGCTGTCAGCAGAACAAGCAGCAGCGAAAGAAAAAACGCCTGCAGTTTTCTGCGAAAAGAAAGTTTGTGATGCATGAGAAGTCACCCCTTATCATAAGTATTTTTTCAGGGAAAATTATAAAACAGAAAATAAAAAAATGCAAAAAAATCCATGTTTTGTATAGATTATTGACAGCTGTATATAATGTACGTATAATAAAAGTACAGAATACTGTACAGAAAAGGAGGGCGTATATGTTAGCGGTAAATTATACGAATTTACGGGAAAATATGAAAAATTATATGGATAAGGTTACAGATGACTATGAAACCATGATCGTTACTCGTAAAAACAACAGAAATGTGGTGATGATGTCGGAAGAATCCTACAACAATCTTATGGAAAATCTTTATCTTATGGAAGATCGCGCAAATTATGACTGGATTATGGAATCAAAGAAACAGTTGCAGGAAGGAAAAGCAGGTATTCATAAGTTGAAAGAGGTTGAATGATGAATAAGGTATTCACGCAGAACGGATGGGAAGACTGTGTTTACTGGGAGACCGAAGATAAAAAGACACTGAAGAAGATCAATGCGCTGATAGAGGATATATGCAGGAATGGCAATCAGGGGATCGGTAAACCGGAACCCTTGACAGGAAATTTGGCAGGTTTCTGGTCAAGACGTATTAATGATAAGGACCGGCTGATTTATCAGATAGATGATGAAAATGTTTATATACTGGCTTGCAGATATCATTATACGAGATGAATGTGATAGGGAGCATCTGAAGAATGAGGGACTTTTTTATGCTTCCTGTTTTTTTATTATTTTCAGAATAACGAAAAAAGCAGTTAGAATAATTCTAACTGCTTTTTAGAATAGCCAGTACGGGAATCGAACCCGTGTTTCCGCCGTGAGAGGGCGGCGTCTTA
>OGCQ01001395.1_pt1 | contig 29886 bp, 5 predicted proteins | sample 1570161 | NCBI WGS metagenome assembly OGCQ01 (sample SAMEA4384402, study PRJEB24528) | human gut metagenome
AACAGCTCGTTCGTTTCAAACCCTGGATTCTACCCACACATATGCCAGAAGCCTCAGAAATGATCGTGATATACTGTTTCATGGCACTTAGCCCTTCATGAGCCACTGCTCTACCAGCGGCTGATAGGCTCTGCTAATAGGGAGCTGTTCATGAGAACTGCCCTGCAAAAAGACGGTGTTGGAGGAAATATGGTCGATATAGTCCGGATTGACCAGATAGGACTTGTGGATCTGGATAAATGAACTGAAGCAGGGCTCCTGCTGTACTTCTGACAGCTTTCCGTAAAAGGAGATGCGGGAATCCGTAGTTTGCAGATACACCTTTCTTCCGCAGCTGTTCAGATAGCGAATATGGGACACCTGCACATGCACCAGAGATTTGTTGCTGGTACATTTGAAGATGCGGCGGGAAATGTCCCGATAATACAGCATATCGTCCAGAGCACGGGCAATTTTCTGAAAAGTGACCGGCTTTTGCACAAATGCTGCCGGACGAATAGGAATGGCATGGATGGCATAATTTTCATGAGATGTCACATATATAATGTCAAAATTCTGATGTCCCAGTATGTGTCGCAAGTACGTGCCCAGTGCCAGTCCGTCAGAGCACCGTTCCCGTACAGCATAGCTGTCAGAGAAAAGTCTGGCGATGTTGTTTTCACCGGAAAAGTCAATGTCCATAAAAACAACATCATAGCGTTTGCCACTCAGATCGGTGTTGTACAGCGTGCGGCAGTCGGTGTAAATGTCCGGTGCATCCATGTCCACGTTTTTTTGTGTACTGTATTGCAAAAGGCATTCTCGAATCTGCTGACAGACATACAGTTCATCGTCTGCAATAGCAATTTTCATTGGAACCATGTGATTGGATAGACCTCCTGTTCTGTGTGCAATACTGTACAGGATCCCGCATGGCGGCTCTGTGCAGTGTTGCTTATGGAATCTCTGAATTTGACAATGTGTGTTGCAGGCAATGCCGCACGAATGTCTGCCTGTCGGCTTTACGCACGGTCAGTTTGCCTATACGTCGTTTTCTTGTGTAATTACATGTTTTTTACAAATCGGAAATGCGACTATTCTATTTTTGCTCTTATAATGAAATGATTGAACTATATAGAATTTATTATAATTATAACATATGGTGCGGAAAAAATCAATGGAAATCCAGACTTTTTTTGGAAAAAAAGTTTCGGATTCGACAGAATACGACACGATTCGACATCCTGCATCGTTTGCTTTACAAAAAAATGCAAAAAAGACGGAACTATCAATTTTTCAAATCTCAGGCGATTCAGTGCAAAACCGTGTATTTTTTCACATCATTGACATTTTGTGTGGAATGTGCTATAATAATCAGAATGTTTTCACTAGGAGAGGATCATATGCTACTGGAGCGTTTTTTGAAGCGGTGCATTTCTAATTATGAACAGGTAGAAGACCCGAATGTGAGAAAGGCATACGGGACATGCAGCAGTGTGGTGGGAATTTGCTGCAATATTCTGTTGTTTGTCCTGAAATATGTCATGGGTACGCTTTCCCACTCGATCGCCATTGTTTCTGATGCGTTCAATAACCTGTCAGACTGTGCCAGCTGTTTGATTACCCTGTTTGGCTATAAACTGGCGGCAAAGCCGGCAGACAAGGGACACCCCTTTGGGCACGGCAGAATGGAGTACCTGACTTCACTGGTCATTGCTGTGATGATCGCCCTTATGGGGTTTGAACTGCTGCGGAATTCTGTGGAAAAGATCATTCGTCCGGACGCGGTGCAGTTCCGCTGGCTGACGCTGGCGGTGCTGGTTCTGTCAATTGGAGTCAAGCTTTGGATGGCGTGGTTCAACACCAAACTGGGGAAACGGATACAGTCCACGGTGATGATCGCCACGGCGAAGGACAGCCGCAGCGATGTGGCAGCTACCGGAGCGACCATTCTGGCACTGCTGCTGTCGTTGGTGACAACGCTGCCGGTGGACGGTATTATGGGTACGGCAGTTTCTCTGTTCATTCTGAAAACGGCTTTCGACATCATTCGGGATACGGTCGGCGATCTTCTGGGAAAGCCGGCAGATGTGGAAACGGTGCAGAAGCTGAAAGAACTGGTGCTGGCACATGAAAAAATCATTGGTGTGCATGATCTGATCCTGCACAATTACGGTCCGGGTCGGACTATGGGAAGCTGTCATGTGGAAGTGCGGAGCGACTCTGATTTTGTTGCGGTGCATGAAGTTGTGGACTTGATCGAACGGGAAATCGAGGAAAAGCTGCACATTCTGATGACGATCCACATGGATCCTGTGGAGGTGGACAACGCCGCTGTCAACCACTATCGGCACATGGCAGAACAGGTGATTGCCGAACTGCATCAGAATTTGAGCCTGCACGATTTTCGGCTGGTGTCCGGCGAAAACACCAATCGTTTGATTTTTGACATACTGGTACCTTTTGATTGTACCTATACCAATGATGAATTGTTGGATATGATTTCCGGCGAACTGTCCCGCATGGACAAAACCTGTCAGGTCAGTCTGACGTTTGATCGGGATTTTACATAAGGCAATACCGCACAAAGAGCGTCTGGCGACTTTGCACGCCATCTGCTTGCAAATTTCCCGTCATATTTCACAAAAATGCTCGTGAATACATCAAGTATTCACTCCGCTTTTTGTTTCATCTGACGAAAAATTTGACGACGCATCTGTCGCACAATCTTTGTGCGGTATTGCCTTAATGGAAACAGCCCTGCATGGTCTGCGTTTTGCAAAGACCGTGCAGGGCTGTTCTGTTGTGTATGCAAAGCTTTATGCAGTGTTTCCTTAATCTGCTGTGGAGCGAACCTGTTCTACGAACCGCAGGAACTGTGCCTTTCCGGCATCGGTGCGTTTGAAAACGCCTGCGTCCAGCAGAACCTGTTCAAAGACTGCCCCGATTTCCTGCTGAATGATCGTTTCCGCATTTTCCGCATTGGCTTCGGGGTGGCGTGTGCGGACTTTCTCCAGCCATGGCATGTGACTGCGGAGAGAGTCAGTCTGTGTCAGGTCGGCATCAGAATACAACGCCCTTGCCAGTACCGGCAGTTCTCCCGCCAGACGTGCCGGCAGGACAGCCAGTCCCATGACTTCGATCAGACCGATGTTTTCCTTTTTGATATGGTGCAGGGACGGGTTCGGGTGGAACAGTCCCAGCGGGCGTTCCGCCGTGGTGCGGTTGTTCCGCAGCACCAGATCGCATTCGTACAGTCCGCCACGCATTCTGGCAATGGGGGTAATGGTGTTGTGTGGTGTGCCGTCTGTTTCCGCATAGATTTCTGCTTCGGCATCGGTATAGGTTCGCCACTGGGTGAGCACGTGGTCGCAGGCTGTCGCAAGGGCAGAGCGATTTTCACTTTGCAGGCGAATGACCGACATAGGCCACTTGACGATCCCCGCCTGTACTTCCGGCTGATTCGGCAGCAGGAACGGTGTTTCCACCGGAGCCTTTGCCATGGCGAAAGTGTAGTGTCCGCCCTGAAAATGTTCGTGGCTCAGGATAGAACCGCCCACAATCGGCAGATCGGCGTTGGAGCCGATGAAATAGTGGGGGAGCATGTCCAGCACATCGAACAGCTTTTCAAAAACTGCCGCATTGATCACCATGGGAACATGTTTCTGATTGAACACGATGCAGTGTTCATTATAATAGCCATAGGGGGAGTACTGGAAAGCCCAGTTTCCGCCGTGAATGGAAATGGGAATCGGCCGGAGATTCTGCCGTGCAGGGTGTGTCAGCGTGCCGGCAAAACCGGTGTTTTCAATGCAAAGCTGGCATGCCGGATATTTGGTCTGGGGTTGGTTCTTGGCTGCGGCAATGTCGCGTGGGTCTTTTTCCGGCTTGGAACGGTTAATGGTTACGTCCAGTGTGCCGTATTCACAGTCATATGTCCAACGCAGATCCTTGGCAATTCTGCCGGCACGGACGTAGTTGGTGTCCTTGCTGTACTGATAGTACCAGTCTGTGGCTTCTTCCGGACTGCGGTGATATGCGGCAAAAAAGCTGCGGTTCACTGTGTGCGGGCGTTCTGTCAGCAGCCCCATGATGCGGGTGTCAAACAGATCTCTGGCGGCGTTGGAGTCGGTGATGATGTCTTTTTCTGCAGCATAGGACACCAGTTTGTCCAGAATTTCGTCAATGGTGGGCAGCACCTCCGGCAGGGCAGGCGTTTCCCACGCAGAAAGCTGCAAGAGATCCATAAGCTGATTCCGCAGGAAGATCTCATCTTCGGACGTGATCAGTTCTTTTTCGATACCGTACTGAATCAGTTCCTGTATGCTTTGCTCGATCATATGCATTCCCTCCTGTTATGCCAGGTACAATTCCTTGACCGCTGCTTCACCGTCGCCGCGGTAGAACAGATACAGCGGGTGAGTGCCGTCGGAAATGTGCAGGGGAGCACGGCTTTCCGTCCATGCATCTGCCGGAGCAACCGGAATCTCTGCCACGATGTTTTTGCCGTCCATGTTGTCGGAAACTACAAACTTGCCGTTGCAGGAACCGCGGTATTGTACGCCGATCTCCTTTGCACCGGAGAATGCGAAGTACTTGTATCCCAGCATGGTGCCGTCCTGAATTTCGCCGATAAAGCGATCTTCACCGCAGTGGGTCGCGTTGGGGAAACTGTCGGTGTAGATCTTGTTGGAGCCGTGGGGCATGTGTCCGTTGGTGATGTTGCAGGCGATCACTGCCGGATAGGTGCCGGTACCGTGCAGCGGCTTGCCGTTCAGACCGCAGGAGGTGATCTCTACCTGCGGAATGCTGCCGTCCGGCAGAATGGTAATGGGTTCTGCACATGCCTGACGGCTGTAGTCGGACTTGTGAGTCAGGCGGTGATAGAATACGTACCACTGTCCGTTGATGCATTCGATGCTGCCGTGTGTGGTGCCGGTCATGTTCAGGCGGTCTTTTTCGCTTCTGCCATGATAACCGACATCACCGTTGGAAACGATAGTGCCGCCAAAGACGAAATCTCTGTCCGGCAGGTCGCTGGTGGCATAGCAGAGTTCGTGGTTCTGCCAGGAGGAGTAGATGAAATAATACTTGCCGCCGATCTTGCGAATGGAACTTGCTTCAAAGAACGGGTGCTCCTCGAAGCTGGTGCCAATGGGGTATGCCGGAATGATGTGCCGCGGTTCGCTGGTGACTGTCAGCATGTCATCTCCCACAGTGACTGTGCAGGGACCCATGACACTGCCCTCTGTTTGCAGGACTTCGTTTCGGCTCTTGTGATACCGCTGCATGACTGTCTGAATGGCTTCCTCGTGGTTCGGGAAGTCCTTGTCCAGAGCCTCGTCTGACCATGTGCCGTAGTAAATGCGGATCGTGCCGTCATCGTTGATAACGCCGGGATCGAAGCAGATGTAGTTCAGCATGGGGCTGCCGTCAGGATAGTGCACAAAGCCCAGATACCGGAATGGTCCTGCCGGAGAATCGCTGACAGCCACGCTGATCGGTCCGTTGTAGCCGCCGAAGCCGGCTCTGCCGGACATACAGTAGTAAAGGTAAAATCTGCCGTCATTGCCCTGTACAACGTCCGGAGCGTACATGAATTTCCGGTCTGTGGGATATGCCGGATCCTGATCGGCACGGTAAATGGTGCCCTCGCAACGCCAGTCGGACAGGTCCGTCACCGGAGCAGAGTAGGTGGTGTAGTCCAGCATGCAGAAGGTTTCGCCGCCTTCTTTGTCGTGGGAACCGTACAGGTATACACGGTCACCGAACACATGGGGTTCGCCGTCCGGAACACATTCATAAATGGGGAGAAAAGGGTTATATACTTGTTTTTTCATCAGAAAAAATTCCTTTCTTTTCATTTCCGGAGAAACAACATTGTTCCACCTGGATTAAGTTCATTATATGCGATTTTTCTGCATCTGTCAATAGCGTTTTTCATTAAAAAACAGAAGAAACGTTTCATAAATCTGGTGGTTTTGACAAGGCTTTTCAAGCGGTGTTTTTACGTGGAAAATCGTGAATTTTGCCGAAAAGACACGTGTCAGGCTTTATTCAGTGTTTCCTTAATTTTTCTGGTCATAAATGAAGCCCTTAATTGAGGAATCAATCTTTCATTTACAAACGCCATAATAACCTCCAATCAAGTCATTCTCTATAAGTAACAGGTATCAGCAATCGCGATACCTTTATTATACCAGAACTCTCTTATTTTTACAATTATTTTCTTAAAATCATTTTTCCTAAGCAGCATACAATCCGGTGAAATAACCGGTTTTGTATGTTGCCTTTTCTGCTTTTTTGAAAATTCATATAAAGTTTACATCTGAAACCTTCCCATTTTGCCATGCTCCATTGTCTTAGTAATATCAGGAGGGGAAAAAAGCGGCTTCTCAAAATAGAATCCAAAGGGAGAAAAAACAAATTGAAACAACTACCACAGGAAAATTAAGGCAATATTGCACAAAGCACAGCTGCCGGTTTGGTATAATGCGGTTTTCTTCAATAGATGTTGACAATTTCACATAAAAGTGTTATAATTAAAATAAGCGTAAAACCGCAGAAAAATGTGCAAAAAGCACAATTTGAAATAAAAATCAAAGCAGAAAACTAGCCATTTTATTCAACTAAATTGCTGAAATCTCAGGAATATGGCTTATGAAGATGGGAATATGGCTTATGAAGATGATTGACACAAAAATAATGGTGTCACGTGACAGGAGGAATTGAAATGTATCGACAGATCAGTATATGGAAACGTGTCATTTATGGCATGCTGGCAGCCGTAATGGTGCTGACTTCGTGCAATTGGGGAACGATTTTTGCGGCGGCGGCAGCGTTGGGAAATTCCGGCACATTTCAGGTCAGTTTCGGAGCCGTTACCTCAAACGGTGCAACGCTGACGCCGGAAACCAATGACGGTGTCGGCAGCTTCTACATGATCCAGAAGCAGCAGCAAACACTGCTGACTGTGAATATTGTCCCAAATTTTTCCACAGGCTATGTTCGCGGGCAGAATCTGGAACTGACGCTGCCGTATTTGTATTGGAACGACAACGGCGTTTTGGTACAGGTGAACAGCTTTGAGGAAATTCCTTTTGCCAAACAGCAGGCAGGGGAGTATATCGGCATGGAAGCAAAGCTGAACGACAAGAGCACTTTCGGCAATGCGACAACAGTCTATGATGCAAGCGGAGCGGAAGTGGAAAACAACAGTTATGTCCGCGGAAAAATCACTCTGAAAAATGCCTATGATCCCCTTAGCGGAAACTGTACGCCGAAGTTTGACATGCAGTTTTACACGGCGAGCAATGCGGTAAGCATTCCGGAAAATGCTGCGGCAACACTGGAAATGAAATTTTCCTATGACGGGCTGTATGATTCCGGCAATACGCAGATCGGCAACGGGTGGTCAACCGATGAACTGGACACCAGCACCAAAATCCAGCGTACGGTTACATTTGTCAACTCCAACTTGGAGTGGAGCACGAAAATTGAAAGCGTTCCTACTGTGCAGCTGAATAATGCCAGCACTGACAAAAGTCAGGCTGTCATGTGGCAGAAGTATAACTATATGGTGTACGAAGTCACGGTGCAGAATGATTCGAAAGAACTGGACAGTACGATCGATAACTATCTGATCACATTGCAGGCACAGCACAATGCGGACAAGATGCGGAGCGTTCTGGACGAAGATCTTCTCTGCTGGGAAAAGGAAAATCCGGACACGCAGAACAAAGATTTTTCGGCTGATTTTTACCAGCATCATGAGTTTATCGGAAAGCCCAATGCGGGTGGTGTTCTGGTCTATGATGTCACCGATACACCGGACTGGGAAACCCAGTGGGATCTGGAACATTTTTCGAATATCCCTGCGGAAACTATCCCATATGGCTATTCCGGTACAGGTACCATTATTCTGCAAAAGGAAGTATCGGACAATTCCCATACCCTGTATTCTGAGAAGAAAGCAGAAGAACTGAACCAGAGTGATCCTAATGAAAAGCATTATTTTGCCAGAAAATACATGGTTGCGATCCCATATCCGAATAACTTTAACAGCAGCACCGGATTTGAAAACACTTCCGGACTGACCACAACAATTTCATTCGGCGGCGGCAGCAACATTCACTGGTCGAAACAGTATTCAGATTCTACTAACTTCACTCCGCACACATGGGAGAATTTTACTCACCACAAGTATGTCAAGAACGCAGACGGCAACGAAGTGACAGACAAGACAGTGGGTATCGGTGCAGTAGATGAATACTATCTGGACGGGTTTAACAGTATCGGTAATATCCCGGTATTTAACGCAGTTTCTACAGACCATGTGCCGGAAGATTTTGGTCTTCAGGAAATCCAGATCTGCCTGAAAAATGACACGGTGCATTATCCGGATATTCAGCTGAAAGACTGGTTCAAGGTAGACGGAACAGACATCAACCAGTTTATCCGGTTTGGCTTTACCGATGCAAACGGTGATGTGGTCTATAAGACTGCCGGCGAACTGGGGCTGCATCTGGAACAGGATACCGATGCCGACGTGACAGAAGAAAAGAACTGGACACTGGAAATCGGCGACGTGCTGACCAACCAGACTGGTCTGACATTCTGCAACGAGGTAGAATTTGTATTTCGGGAGGAGATCCCACGCCATACCGAGTTCAACGGTTTGATTACCATGCGTGGTGCATTTCCGCACCTGTGGACATATGACAACAAGATCGACACCTCTTACGAAGTGCACTATTACCAGCCGCCGACGGCATCGGAGGACGGCGAGGGCAAGTGGGTTTCGGAGCCGAAAGAAGTCACACAGGCAAATGCTGTTATCCGCACAGAACAGGCGAAACCGGCACTGACCGGCGTAGGCGTTTATGAAGATGTGATCGGTGATCTGGTGCAGAAAGGCAATCCGCAGACGGTTTCCCTGAATGACGATACCGCGGCGGCTCGCTTTGTGATTTCCAACGACAGCATTTCCGAGATCAGTCCGGCAACACTGGACATCACCGGTCTGTATCCCGATGAGGATTACACTGCCGGCGGACTGGTCGCCTCGAAAATCCTGCTCAGTGAGAACCTGCTGAAGAAGGCAAAGATCGAGAAGATCGTACTGCACGGCAAGGTGGTAAACAGAGAAACACTGGTCGATTCGGATATTACGCTGGACGATCTGGAGAATTACGGTACTGATGCAAACGGCAATGTGGTAATTGCAAAGTCTGCGTGGAACACACTGACCTATCTCACTGGCATGACCGTGTATTTTCAGCGTATCAGCGACAGCATTCCGCTTGCTGATGCAGCAGATGACGGGAACTGCTATGTGCAGATTCACGGAACGCCTACCACAGAAAGGGACATCACTCCGCATGGCGTGCTGAAAACGGCATACAGCTTCGGCGAACATGACCAGACCGCGTTGGATCAGACGGTGGAGGATACCGTCACACTGAACGTGTCCAAGGTGCTGCCGGAGCTGAAAGCGAGCGTACATGCGATTCGCAAGGACGGCACAGAAGCCTCTGCGGTGCAGTCTGTCCAGTATGACAAAAACGGAACAGCGTATCCCGTTTATCCGACACTGGCTGTGCCGAACCGCAGCGAAATGGAACAGACGTGGTATCAGTTCCTGCTGACCAACAATTCCCGTTCCACCAGTTCTCACGCACTGCTGCAAGTTAATATGGACAGTGTCGGCAATGAACCGACAGACTGTCTGAAAGACATAGAGGGCTTTGACACCCGAAAAATCGTCCTGAACGGCATCGGCGATGGACGGGCGGCTGCCATCGAAAAAATTGAACTTTTCGACTGGAATAATACAACTTATACCGCAGACACCGAGGCAAATATTGTGCCCAGTCTGACGGTCGGTTCTGATGCCCTGACCGCAGATGCAGACGGCAATGTTACGTATACCGTTCCGGATACCATTCAGCGTCTGCGGAGCGTGCGGATCATTTTCTCACGCATCTACGGAAATACAGATCTGGACAATCTCAAGGAGATGAATCTGAAGCTGTACGGCTCGACAGATTGGGTTGGTGATCTGAAAGCATCGGCGAGATTCGAGGTAATTGGCAGCATCAACGAGGCATCTAAGACGTCTTCGAAGGCGACTATGCAGGTGGCAAAGACCAACCTTGTCATTACGCCCTCTGCCAATCGTCCGGAAACGAACCAGACCAGCAACAAGAGCCTGACAGTGCCGAATAAGGCAAATGATCTGTACTACGGTTTCTTGCTGGAGAACAAAGAAACTTCTGACTGCTATTCCAAGGCGGGGAAGTCGCTGATTTCTGTTGATCTCCAGAGCGTAGGCGTAAAAACGGAAAAGGACAATGCGAAAATCGTAAAGGGCTATCTGTCGGACAAGGTGACGATTTCCTCCAACTATGCCAAGAGCGGCAAAATCGAAAGCATTAAGCTGACAGCATTCCTACCGGAGGGTGTTTCCGGTCCTGCACAGGTAAAGACCATTTCTCTGGAAGAACTGGAAAAGCATAAGAATGCGGCAGGGGAACTGGAAGTAGATCTGTCCGATTGGAAAGCACAGGGCGTATACCTTGCAAATATCGAAATCGCCTATGCCGATCTGGAACGCGACCTTTCTGCGGAGAAGGGCAATGCACCGGAACTGCGTATCTACGGCACAAGTGACTGGTTTGATGACCTGACTGCGAAAATGACGGTGACACCGCAGCATGAACTGATGCAAAATCAGGCAAAATCCGCATCTGTGGCATTCCATGTAGACCGTCCGGGGCTCAGCGTCAACACCCATATTTACTATAACGATCAGAAAGAATCCACACGTGCGGCATCGGGCAACACGGACGGAAATGAAACCATTTTCGGCGTGCCGTATGACCGTGACTTTCTGCTGCGTGCGGAATTTGCCAATGAAACCATCTCGGTGCTGGACGATACCCAGATTATTGCCAAGGTTCCCTATGAAAAGCAGGGAGAAGCACGAACTGGTTTCCATACCACGGAACTGCGAATTTATCAGGATCTGATCGATCAGTTCGGCAAATTTGACAATATCATTCTGACTGGTAAAGATGCGGACGATCAGGAGAAAACCGTAACCCTGCTGCCGAAAACGGACGAAGCCGGAAAGGTTACCGGTTTTTATACGAAAGATGCACCGGATACCATTTATACATATACAGACGGTGCACTGACATTTACCAGAGATACAGACACGCGGCTGTTCCCGGCGTTCGGCATCGAGAACCTGACACAGGTGGAACTGAACGGCAGACTGGTAAAGCTGGTGGACAAATCCGCATCGGAAAAGCGGTATATTGAATTTGACGGCTATGACGATTCGCTGTTCGGAAAGACCGATACGCTGGAAGTAGATACACATAACTATCTGGACGGCTTTCGGGAATCCAAGGGCTATATCACAGAAGCATACGATAAGGACAAGTATATTGTAACGAAGAAAGACACCACGGCGATCTATGTTTCCAAGATGTATTTCGACACCACTGTTATGGCATTCTATAAAGATGCCAGTGCCGGAGATAAGAAGTACACCGCAGCAGCCAGTGCCGTGGAACATTTGCGAAAGAAGTATGCCCAGCCCACAGAAAATATGACGACTTGCTCCTGGAGAAGCGATAAGCATATACACGGCGCAAACGGTTATCTGTTCTCTGAAAAAGAGAAGTGGGGAGATAGTGCGGATAACTCCGAGTTGGAGATCGGCTATAAATCCATCGGTTCTTTCGCTGTGGACTTCCGCCAGTATCTGAACACAGGGAACAATCTGCCCAAGGCAAAGCCGACCCTTGCCGGACAGGAACACCAGTCGTATGACTATGTGCGCAATGCGTCTTTGAATACGGCGGCAACTGTGGATATTACATTAGACCTGCCGTCGAACACATTCGATGCGTACTATCTGAAAATTGATCCTCGTGCCAAGGACTATGTTCAGTCGGTTACAGCAATCTATGCAGACGGTACTAAGCGTACCCGTTCCGGACAGGAAATTCTCTATGAAGCCAACGAGAGCAATGCAGACGGAAGCTTTGCACGGCTGAATCTGCTGGGCAGCGATGCGGACATGTTCTCCGCGGACGATGCCAACTATTATAAGAAGCCGGAGAGCTATAACGGAAAGAATCCGGAAAATCCGGTGACACAGGTCGTTGTGACCATTGACATCAACCGCTATCAGACTGTCAACAATGACGGCAAAACGGCAAAGTCGCCGGACTATGGCATCTGGTATGACCAGACGGATTCTTCCACACAGGGAATGTTTGAAGTTACCGGACGTTTCTACCGCATGGATGAGGCGGTTGCTACAGCACATGCTGATGTGACTGTGGGCAAAGCCACCAATGGCAGAAGTAAGGTGCGGACAGATTCCGGTGCGGACAAGGAAAAGTCAGATTGGTCCTTCACAGACAAGTATTATGCCTGGACCAGTCACTATGATTATTATCGTTGTGGACACTATTGGACCTATGAGATATTCGACTATACTGCAAAGCATTTGCAGTCCAGCACACGTGTGCATATCGTCAACGATGAGGACAATGTGCAAAAGGGTGTCGGTGAAACCCCCGCTACAGCGGAAAACCGCAATGCAGAATTCGGAAAGGACAACAGTTTCGCGATCCGTTTTTATCGGAAGGGCAACACCAAAGAAAGCACCATTCCTACATCTCACGTCAACACGACTTGGGACGGTGTGGGTCGCTTTGCACCGAATAACGATGTTTACCATTGGGTAATGAACAGCCCGTACTCCCGTACCGACCAGTATGACTGGGTGAATAAGCTGTCCTTCACGGACAAGGTCGTGCTGTCTGACAGCCTGCCGCAGATTCGCCCTGATGATGACTATGAATACAAGGGCTTTCTGACTACCGGACTTCAGATCAAGAAAGAGATCTATCAGTATTTCCGAGATGATGACAGCATTGTGTTCACCATAAATGCGAAGAACACGAACAATGACGTTGTCGGAACGGCACAGACCATTTCTGTTCCGGTGTCTGAACTGAAAGAGATGTACGGCAAAACCGATGACTGGAACATTTATTTCGAGTACACACCGAAACAGCAGGACAACACAGATAACGGGGACAATGCAGGCGGCAGCACCGAGGGAAACGCAGACGATGCGGACACCGGAGCAAACCAGCCGCAGATCGAACCGACCTATGCCGTAAAAAAGGACGGCGGGAAATATGTTGTGGTTCTGGGCGAAGATACTTTTGTGACAGACTACAGCATGACCATGTACGATATTCCGGGTACAGGGGATTATTCTGCGGAACTGACCAACAAGGAAAAGGCAGATTATCACAATACCAATACATGGGATATTCTGGTGCAGGGCAAGCCGTATGCGATCAACAAGACAGACGATGACATGTACGGAAAGAACACTGCTCAAACCAGTGTTTCCACAGATTATGAACCGGACAAGGAAATCTACAAGCAGTCGGACAATGCGATAATCATGGGCTACCTGATCGATTTTCGGGCAGGGTATCAGCTGCAAACGGAGAATGGCAGCGTATCAGAAAAGCTGTACTATGATTACAGCCAGAGCGACAACAACACACCGAACCGCGGCTTGTTCCGCGTGAAGCTGTTCAATCAGGACAAGCAGAATGCGACTGGGCAGGAGGCGGCTGCACGTATTGACAGTGCGGCTACCACCAACACCATGGACAGCCGATACCGGCTGGAGCATATCTACCTGCCGAAATTCCTTTTGGACGACAACTGGTTCGGCGTGGCAAATCTGACACTCCAAGTGGGCAGCACGAACGTTCCGGTGAATGTGGTAAAAGGCTCCGGCGTAGACGGCATGGCAGACGGCATCTATGTGGTGCATGTCAGCACAACGGAAACCGTACAGGGCGAGAAAGTCTATACCGTTGATGTGGAACAGATTCTGCGGCAGCTGTATCGGGTAGATTCCGGCGTTCTCGGAACCTATACCAATACGACTAATCAGAAAACCTATGTCAAAGCATATGTCAACAGCTTCCAGCTGGACTTCAAGGCGAAAAAGGCAGACCGAAATGACAGCAGTACTGTGCTGTGTGACGGGGAATACCTGTCGGCGGATCATACCAAGAACACCAGTGCATTCCTGTATGACGGCGTTTATGTCGACCGGACACCGGACGATTTCACCGGTGACGAGTGGAACGCCAATTCCACGCCGACCTTTGGAAAGGCTCCCAACAGCTATCCGGAGCAGATAACCACCAACCAGCTTTCGGCAGTCTTTACCTCCATTGACCCCAATGCCAATACCTATATTTATAAGAATACGGACGGTTCTGCAAAGGGCAGCAAGAAAGAGGCAGACTATACAGTCAAGAATCTGACGGGTATGCTGAACGCAGAAGTCACCCGCACAAAGATGTACGATCAGGATTCCAAGACCGGAAACATCGATGAGGTGGACTATCTGCACCTGATGCCGTATGATTATGTAGAGTATACCATTCGGGTGAACACGCCGGACGATGCACTGATTCCGCTGGAACATACCACAGTGGACTTCTCTGTTCCAAAGGGACAGCGAATCGTTCGCTGGGACGTTGTAGATGCAGACGGAAAAGTGCTGACAACGGAAAATGCCGCGGAGAATATTCCGGCTGCGGATATTCACGCTGCTCTGTCAGACGGCGGCACGACGATCGAAGCGGCACAGGGTGTCAAGTATGCCCTGCTTGCAGCAGCAGAAGCAGAGCCGGCAGAAACTGCATACCGGCGGCTGGTGGCAGAACTGGGCAAGGGTGCAAAATCCGATGACCAGATCAAGCCGGGTGAAACGGTTTACCTGCGTGTGACCACACAGCTGACGGAAAACGACGGCAGCTATGATGCTGTCACTGTCGGCACACCGGATCTCAAAATTCATGCTGCCCCCAAGCACGGCTATCCGCAGTATGCAATCTATGATACCACCAGTTCAACACATCTGCCGAATGCAGACAGAAGATACTACTGGAACAAGACAACGACCGACCGTGCAGGCGTGTCTTATTACTACCGGTATACCAAGGCAGATGCAGACAAGCAGACACAGTATTATGCACACGTGCAGAACGAACTGACCTATCAGTCTGCTGCACCGGTAACGCTTTCCTATCAGGTAAACGACATCAAGCAGAATTACGACGGAAAGGGTGCCGTGCTGACAGTCAGCGACCTGTACAATGAAACCGGTCACCATTGCGATACCTACACGGTAGACGTTTCTTTCCTGGAAAAGCGTTCCAAGGATAGCGGCGATGTGTTCTACCGCGGCTTTGAACTGACGGAGCCCTACACAGTTCCGGAGGAAACAGACAGGTTCGGCAGAGTGGAAGTGCTCTATGCCGTTGCAGAGCCGATTACAGATCCGCGGTTTGCAGAAGACGAAAACATTGCATTCCGGACGAACGAAAACGGTGTAGAGGTGACATGGAAGTCTTACGACTACGATGCTTCCCGCACCACCGATCAAGTCGCAACTGCGAAAATGACAGCCGCCGACCTGCCGAATGTTGTGGGCGTTCGCTGGGTGTATTACGATCTCAAGGGCTTTGATACGACCACTGCGTACAGTGGTACTTCCAAGGCAAAAGCGGCTCTGCAAAATGTAACGCTGACCGGTGTCGGCAGATACCAGGATGTCACAGACGGCACAGGCGTGAGAGCAGATACCTATACCCAGTATTTCACAGCCACCAACACCTATGAGCACATTCACAGTGAAAACGAAAATGCAGTGACGGTGACTGAAAGTGGCAGCAGTGTGGCATCTGCCAAAACACCGACAGAGCACACGGCATACCTGACAGACACCAAAGTCCTGAATCCTAAGGTTTATCGGGAAAACCCCATTGCATCGTTCCACACCCAGACATTTTCTTCCGAGAGCGATGCTGCGGCAGCGTATGAGGAAAAGAAAGCACAGAAAACAAGCTATCGTCCGGGCGATACTGTTTGGCAGAAGGTAACACTGAAAAACAACCTGGCCGCACTGAGCAGCGGAAAACAGGCAGGTGAGGAGGGCAGGCTCATCAATCCGGTGATCTATGATAAGGTACCGGAATATTTTACCAAGACTTTGTACGATTCGTATGGGGTCGGCGACAGCATACCCAATTTGCGTTTGCTGAATGCGGACGGCAGCGAGAAAGATCTGAGCAATATAGAATTGTATCTGGCAGCCAAAACCGCACAAAATGGGTATGACTATGGCGGAAAGATGACCTATACAGACGGGTTCAATTCTGAAAATGCAACACAAAAGGCATTTGCAGATTTGAAGCCGGACGAAAACTCCACATATCAGATTTCCTTTACGGTATACGAACTGCGGCTGCGTTACAAAGATGCTCCCAATGCGGACTTCGTTTTGCAGCCGGGAGAACAGATCGAGTTCTGCTACTCAGCAACCATTCGGGAAGAAGAACTGCCTATGGTGTACACTGCGTCCACCTATGCAGACGATACCGCCGCATCTGTTGCAGGCGGTGACGGACTGCACCCGGCATATTTCCCCCGCATTGGTGAGTATTATCAGAACAGTATTTATCATAATTATTATAGTTCCTCTACGAACGGCAAACTTTATCCGATGTTGACCGGCGGATTCACTGATACCGGAAACGTCTGGAATAATTTCAAGCAGGTGCAGAACAGCAGTATCCAGATGGATATGGACTATCTGATGCACGATATTGGCTTCAGTGCGGATAAGAATACACAGGTGGATATGTGGGAATTTCTGGATCAGACCATTACCCACATTCCGGGTTCTTCCACTACAAGCGGCAGCATCAGCGGACAGAACAACACGCTGTTGGACGAGGATTCACAGACTGCAAAGAATATGCAGACGGTGAAATATACTGCCAATTCCATGATCGAAACGGCTGACCAGCTCCAGCAGCTGCCTCAGACCGTGAAGTACATGGCAGGCGGTGCAAACCGAGATTGGTTCCAGCTGGCAATGGGCAAGCGGAACAAGAATCATGCAGACTGGGCAGATTTGGATTCGGCAAAGGATACACCTGTTGTGTGGAGCGAAACCCGTCTCCACCTGCAAAAGGCATGGCTTGCCACCAGTTCGGAATTTGTAACCAGCAATATCCAATATGAAAAGACGAACGGCGACCACACGGAAAATGTGCTTTGCGACCCGAATTCCCCGTATTTCGGAACATACTCCAACGGAAATGGATTAAACTCCTATTATAATAGTGTACATGAGGTAACAGACCGGTCTGGTGCGGCTGCGCTGGAATATGATGAAGATGTCAAGGTACAGCTCCAGGCGTACAACTACGGCGACTGGGATCTGGACGGCGTGACATTCCTGTATACCTATGCCTATGGCATGAAACCGGTGATGAATGCAGACGGGACGCTGGATACATCTGAGATACTGGCGTATACCAACACCGGCGACTCGAAAGCAGATACATTCTCCCAGATCGACGGGACATATGTTACCGCAGAGATCATTCAGAAACCGGGAGACAAAAATCCGCAGTATCTTGCACCAAAGGCAATGCGGGATGCGGCACAGAACACAAGCATCACAGACGGTGCAGACGGATACTATACCGCAAAGGAATACACCCCGTATGTGGTGAAGATCACTGTAAAACAGTCACTGAAAAAATGGTACGGCAGGGGCAGCGACTTCGGCTATATCACACGGGTGACACTTCCGGCAAGAGTATACACCGATACGGCAAGCGGCACATGGTACGATCGTGTTCTCACCCAGCCCTATGTGGCAGAGGGTAGCCAGAATCATCTGTATTACCAGATCTATGACATCGACCACTGGGACGGTTCCACCAAGGTGCTGACAAAGCACAACCAGCTGTACGGCATGGACTACCTCTGGAGTCCGCTGTATTGGTATTGGTATGACAGCGACGGACAGCTTGGAAGTCTGAAATACCTGGCATCCTCTCCGAATATGCCGTCTGTCAACGGCTACAATATCCAGAACAAGGAAGTCGTAGCAGACGGCAGCGGCTATCGCTTTACCAACAATGACAGCATTGACCGTTACAGCAGCGGTAAGACCATGTTCTACGCGGAAACCGGCACCAGAGCCGTGCTGCGGAAACCTCTGGTACGCAGCTGGACAACCATCAGCGAAACCATCGGTAAGGATGAAACCGAGATGTATGGCAAGACGGTAGAGCAGTACTACACCGAGACACAGGGCGAGGTCAACTGGATCAATGTCCATGTGGAGAATAATTATTACTGGGATCAGTACGGCTACAGCGGCAGTGCCGGTACTGAAGGGTACAACAACGAAAAATCGCTGCACAGCTATGGTACAGACGGCGGTCAGAAGGGTTCGCTCTCGCTGCCGGTCATCACCAACATTCTGCCCTATGGCATCGTTCCGGTTGCGGCGGATGGCTCTCGCTATACCACGGACAACGACAAAAACAACAAGCCTCTGAACTGGGAGCTGTACGACAAGGATGCTACCACTAAGCTGACAGATCAAATGGCACTCTATGATACTGAGGTCTACTATGATGATTCTACCAAGCGTTATGTGGTGCAGATCTTTGCCAAGGAGGAAAATGATACCGAAAAGGCAATGACTGCAGCGGAACTGGCAGAAAAGCGGGAAAAGGACGCTGCGATTCGGAATGGCAGTCTGTACAATTTCTGCATCAAGACCTTTACTTATGCAGAGCCGGACGATGTGATCAACGGCGTGGAAGACGAAGACCTGCTGGAAAATTACCTGAACAACTATTCCTATGTTTCCAGCAGAGTGAACGCTTACCGGTTTATCACGGACAATGACATTTCCGGAAATCCGTACAAGGTTTGCTCGGCGGCAGTGATTACACCAATTATCAATTACTATTCCACCTATGCGTTCCGAAAAAAAGACGAACGAAAAGATGCAGTTGCTGCAACTGCAAAGGTGACTCGTCATTATTATGGCGGTGTTAACTATTACAAATCCGAAGATACCCTGCCCATGTATCCGGACACAGATAACGACGGACTTTCGACCACCAATCCGGATCCTTACGTTCTGCTGACCCATAAGTACGAAAACGGTACCTATATGCTGGGCAGCATGAGCCGGTACGCCGAGAGCGATTCCATGGAAATGGATGAGTACCGAAAGAACAAGCCGCTGTCGGAGGAAATTCGTTCCGCACTGAACCGCGATGTGACACTGCGTGACAACAGCAGTGATATGCTTTTCCAGGATATTACTTCTGCCAATGTGATGCAGGATTCCGGCGTTGTGAATACGCTGAAGATTCGCACGCAGACTCCGTCTTTAAAGGCGGAGAACATGGTAGCTGCTGAAAAGACCGAAGAAGGCGAAAAGGGCTTTGCCGGAAACAAGGAAGATCTGGACGAAGTGAAAACTCGTCAGCAGTATCAGAACAACGGGAAAAACTTTGACTACAGTGATATTCTCTGGTACAGTGCCAAGGTTTCCAGCCAGTCGGAGGCAGACTATCGTTACCGCGGAAGCATCTTCCACGCTAAAATGGTTGTCACATTCCAGCTGCCGGAAAATGTACGGTACTGGGACGAGGACAATCTGCTGGACGACTACTATCTGGAATACACCGATAAGTCGGGGAAAAAGCAGACATTTACCATGGCAGAGGCAAAGGCTGCCGGCTGGGGCATTGAGCTGACACAGCGGTACTTTGCCGGAGCAGTTGCACCGGCAGAAAACACGGCGGACGGACTGACACGGGCAGATTCTGCCACAAAGCGTGGCGGTGAAACGCTGGTATTCGAGATCACCACGCCGAAAGATGACGGCTTCGACTGCACAAATGACAACACCTATGTGGCAGGCTGTCATCCGGCGGGCTATTTCAATGGCACGCTGAACTTTAAGATCAAGACACGAATCGACAACCTGGAACTGCCGGCGGATACGGACAGCAGCTGGGAGGATTATTATGCCAAGGTCTATGCAACGTTCGAACAGACAGACGGCAAGTTCGCCATTACAAAGGACGGTCTGTTTGCAGAACGTGATGCAGACGGCAAGTACTACATCCGCGGCGGCTGCCTGATGCCGAAGCAGGACGAGAACGGCTATGTCTACAACGACTACGGCAATATCGTCTATGAAAAGAAACTGCGGCAGGAAGTGCCGGCAAGTGACATTGTATATGATACCTATGATTTCAACTTCACCGGACAGACTATGGAGGGCATGCAGCTGCAAAATGCGGTGCGGGTGAAGGATACCAACCGTCCAAAGAACAATGCCATTCCGGAGATCGAACCTTTTGACGGCGTTGTGCCGGGTGAGATCTATCTGACCGCTTCTTCTGCGAAAGTTGCTGTTACTGCACCGAAAACCACGGTGCGTGCAGATCTGAACTATGAGCGTGTGCGTGTCAACGACCCGAACTCCTCTATTGTCATTGCGGAAGACCCGCATATTAAGCAGATTTATAAAACTGTCAGCTATGTCGATCAGGTGTCTAACGATACCGCATCGGTAAACGAATTCGTGGTCAACTACAATCTGGCAAACTACGCAACGCTGCGTGGTACCACAAAGGTGGCACCGGTCAACAAACCGGGCGTGCTGCCTCACGTTTCAGAGCTGGTTTATCCGAATGTAACGGAAATTTCTACCGGTAACTGGGCGATTCCGTCAGCAGATGCACTGGAAACCGAGTATGCCGCAGACCGGCAGCTGGTTCATGACATTCTGGAAAAGCACCTGAAAGTGTATCCGTATGTGCTGATCAGCACGAACCCTGCCAATGAAGAAGCATTCCTTGCACCGGAAACGGAGCAGGACGACGGCATTTATTCAAATGCCTGTGCCAACAACGGCAAGGGAACCAGCTGGTGGGTACGCATCGGCGAAAAACAGGGCTATGCACTGGACGCAAACCAGACGATTTCACTGGAAGCCGGCAACCTGCATTTTGACAGCACCAACGAAACGCTGAAGCAGCAGATCACAAGCGGCAGCATCAATTTGCACAAATCGATTCGTCAGGTGCGTTGGGTGATTCGGACAGAGGGCTTTACGGAAACGATTTCCGGAACTCAGGTTCGGCTGACCAACGCAGAGGCACCCCGATATTTTCCGGTGCCGAAGGGATTGTATGTGAATGCAGATGCAGACGACACCACAGAGGGCAGACAGGACCGCAACGATGTGGACAAGTATCACTATGGTCTGGAACCCCTGAGCGAAAGCATCAAGGAAAACAGCCCCCATGTGGCATTTACCACTGCACCGAATGACCCGTCTATCTCCAATTCTGTACACAACAACCATTTCGCCAGCGTGATCCTGCGTAGCGATGACTTCAAGTATGCGGTTTCCGGTGATGAGTCCAGAGTGGGCTTCTATCTGGATCCGCAGTTGCCGTGGCTGGGTATCGATATTGATGCCAAGTATTTCAGCGGTGCTGCAAACAAGGAATACAAATGGGATTCCAATACCAGCGGTATTTCCAGCGGTACCGGCAAGATGCTGAAATATACAGTGACTTATAAGAATCTTAGTCAGGAGCTGCTGAACACAAGTACGTATAACCGGAAAAATGCAGAGGCAGACAAGCTGTCTGATCCTACGGTTTCTCTGGCACTGCCGTATCTGGAATCGCTCTCTGCGGACGCATTCCAGTATGTGCAGTATCAGGACGATTCCAACGGCAGCATTGACGGCTATTTCGTCGGCGATCACTACACCAGCACTGCGGAAAAGAACAGCGACAATCAAGTGGTAACGCCTGCGAAGAATCTGGACGATGTGACACCGCAGTGGACATGGCATATTGAAAACGAAAAGGGTGAATTTGTTTCCCTGAAAGACAGCGGTGATGTTTCACTGGCAAACGTAGACGTGGAAGAACTCCCGTATGCAGACGTGACAAACACCGAAGTCGCTATGGACACGCAGAAGAACCCCAACCCCTACTTTGTGACAAAACCGATCTCCACCAATGTACTGAACCGGAAAATCGTCAACTTCAAGTTCTCCGGAACTCTGGAGCCGGGACAGCGTATTGTGGTAGAACTCATGGTGCCGCTGGACATCAGCAACAGTAACATCGTTTCTGCGGAACTGATGCAGGCAAAGGCATATGGTTTTAAAAACGGTTCTTTCCGGCCGTATATTCCGGATAAGCAGGGAAAAGTCAAGATCGTTGCCTATGAAGTAGACAGCCATGATGTCAACGACAACAAAAGCAGCGGCGATATGACACTGACAATCACATCACAGGCAATCACCCTGCTTTCGATCGATAATGTTACACAAATGAAAACAGCCACTTCCGATCTGGATTCCGTAAAGGCGGCAATTCCGGTTCGGGTACAGGAGGGCGGCAATTACTCTTACTCCATTTCCATGCAGAACAGTTCAGATTCGGATACCGAGTATAAGACACTGCTGTTTTATGATGTGCTGCCGTATGTGGATGACACCAAGGCAACAGATTCGGAAGCTAAACGTAACTCGAAATGGAACGGCTATCTGATTCCGGATTCTGTTCAGTTGAAACAGGTTTCCTCCAGTGGTACAGTTAATCTGAATCCATCTATGTACACCGTCTGGGTCGGACCGATCATCAAGAAGAACGGCAGCTATGTGCTGCAGGATGTCAGCATCCTCCCGAAGCCGGCAGATGATCTGATGGATACCGAGAAAAACAATTTCTACCGGAATCTGTATCAGGATGTAAACGGAAAGGATTCATGTTTTGTCAAGTTGTCTGACCTGATAGCAGACCACAAAAACGGCAAGATTTCTGACGCAGAATATGAAAAGCTGGTGCGCGGCATTCGTGCAATCTGGGCACAAATGAACAATGCCGACACCAGACTGAACAAAAAGAACCGTCTGGAACTTTACTACGAGATGCATGCGCCGCTGAATCTGCCGAAATATGTCGGCACACCGGCAGCGGAAGGCGAGAACGAAAGTGCAGCAACTGCGGAGAGTATTCGCAAGCAGGTAGAAGGTGTGACACAATGGAACACCTTTGCTTCCGGCTATGATTCTGCAAGTGCGATCGGCAAGAACTATCAGGTCTTTGAAAATACACAGGCCGGTGCCTATATTTCTGCACCCAGCGGAAAGGGCTATATCGGCAGCTATGTCTGGAGCGACCTCAACTATGACGCTCAGTGTAACGAAGCAGAATATGAGATGTCTGCCAACGGACGGTTGCTGCCTACCGGCAAATGGACGACCGATATTGACTTTGACGGAAAGCCGGACGATCCGGGTATCAATGGCGTAAAGGTGGAACTGCTGACAAAGAAGGGTTATTCCGTCAACGTCAACGGTGAGGCAGTGATTGCCGATCCGGATCCTGACAGCAACCCGAATCCGGAAAAGACACGTTATGTTGTCATTGACGAGGAAACTGGTCAGCCGAAAACCATTGTAGAAAACAACACCAATTCCTATCAGTATACGTTTGACGGACCGGTGACTTATACCACCGAAAGCGACTATTACGGAAATCAGGGCTATTTCATGCTGTCGAATCTGACACCGGGAGATTACCGGCTGCGGTATACACTGCCGCAGGGATACGATCAGTACTCGGTTACAACACGGGAACTGGGACAGACTGGCACAGCACTGAAAGTATACCGTGACGGAAAGGTCGTCTATACCGGCATTCGAACAGAAGATGACCAAACGGCAGTTGCCAACGAAATTGCCAACACAAAGGCTTCGTCCGGACAGCTGATCGTACAGACGGCACCGATTCATGTAGATGCGGTGGAAGAAGATCTGACAAAGCATCAGGCATATGACACCGCCATGACTTCCTATATGCTGGGTGTTTCCAGAGGATACACTTACGGCGGCTGGGCATGGGTCGATGAAACAGACAACAACGGCACCATCGAAAGCGACGGCATCATGCAGGAAGCCGAACAGAAGCTGAAAGATGTGACGGTGGAAATGCACGAAGTCGATGCAGACGGCAACATCGCATCGGAAATTGCGGTAGACGGTGACGGAAATCCGGCAGTCGTCCGCACCAGTGATGAAGGCTATTATCAGTTCCGTCTGTATCCGAACAAGAACTATGTGGCAGTGGCAAGGTATGACGGAACTTCCGGTGTTCCCTATAAGCCGTCACCCTTTATGCTGTATGATGATCCGCTGAAAAAGGATAATGACAATGACTTGATGAAGGTAGCAGGCAGCTTCCGCACAAGCCCGTTCCTGACGAGCGTTCCTTATGATGAAAATCATAAACCGCTGTATGAAGACGACGGACAGACATTCCAGATCAACAAGAGTGTTTCTCTGGGATTTGTGAATGGTTCCCGCGGCTTTGTCGGACAGTGGATCTGGGATGACGCCAACTACAACGGCATCCGGGATACCTATGAAAAGGGTATCGGCAATGTGACGGTTACCCTGCGGTCATTCTATTACGATGTGAACACGAAGAAATGGGAGTACATTACCAACGGAGACCGAGACATTCAGGCGGCGGAATCCGGCGCATATGTATTCCAGAATGTTTCCAGCTATTATGAGAAGGACGGAAAGAGATATCTGGCAGGCTATCGGCTGTACGTCGATCCGGATAAGAATGCCGATCTGTACCGGAAGTATGCGATCACCAAGTATAAGCAGTATCCAAACAGCCGCTCTGCGGAAAACAGTGATCTGCAGTATACCGGCGAGATGCAGTACTACCTCATTGGCGATGACTGGTTTGAGTATGATGCAGACGGCAATGTTACAGCAACCTATCACAACTATGATAAAGAAGACGACATCATTATCATTGCCGGAGAAACGAAAAACCAGAACAGCAACGTCATCGACTATAAGAACACCCATTATGATACCGGCGAAGCACAGCGTCTGCTGGACTACAGCGGCGGCTTTACGGAGATTCAGACTTCTGAAGTAACCGGTTATCTGTGGGAGGACAACGGCAGGAATGCAGCCGGAGAATATCAGGAGGCATTCGACTATGACGGTATCCGCAATACCGTGACCGATGTGGACGGCACGACTCAATTCTATGAAAAGGGAATTGCCGGAGCGACTGTTCAGCTGGAACAGTATGTGCTGCAAAACGGCAAATATGTTCCGGTAACAAGCGGAAACCGTACTGTGAAAACTGATGAAGACGGCAAGTACACATTCTCCGGTGTTTCCACATATGCGGAAATCAATGGGAAAAAGGTGCTGGCACATTATCGTCTGAAGCTGCTGCCATTGCCCAGCGGCATGGAAAACTATGCTGTTACCCGCTATCGGCAGAACGGCGATGCGGAAACCCAAGTGGTGGACAGCCATCTGATCTCGCAGAACGGACAGCACGGAGCAGGATATACAGATTATGATATCGTGTCCTATCTGACCTCTCCGGCTGACGGTGATTATTTCATCACTGCAAAGAAGTCCCAGCCGGAAACAGAAGCAGGCATTGACGGAAACACCTATTTTGAACCGTACATTCTCTATGATGATGCGGCAGTGCACGACGGAAATCATGATTACGCCTACGATTACATCAAGGCAAAGGATTATGACGGCTATGACGGCGGTCTGAAAGCATTTGAAACCGCCTCTGTCAGCGGCGTGGTCTGGGAGGATACCAACTATAATGGTATTCAGGACGACGGCGAAGCAGCATATCATAACAGCAAAAATCCGGCAGTTGTAAACTTGCAGCAGTATTTCTATCGCGGCGACAAATGGGTGCCGGAAAATGCAGTATTCCAGACACACGAAACCAAAACAGACGGAACCTACACGTTCAGCAATCTTCCCACCTATGTGGAAAAGAACGGCGTAAGGTATCTGGCAGGCTATCAGGTTGTTCTGAAAACAATGCCGAAAGATTATGCGGCAACGAAGTACTGGAATGATGCAGATCCGTCAAAGGTTTACAGCAAACTGTATGTGACCGATGCCGATGGTGTCGAGGACAGCCAGCGGACAGGTGACCTGCCGGTTACTGTGCTGCAAGGCAATCACGAAATGCTGATTCCGGCACGGGAGGCAAAGGCAGGCACACAGTCCAACGATGCAGAACCGTATACGGATTACAACTGGGCATATGTCTGCGGCACGAACATCAAAAATATTGACACGCCGAATACTGCACAGCAGAAGTACTATGATCTGGTAACAGCAAGAGATTATGAAAATCTGAATGCCGGTCTGAAAAAACGCAACATTGCGGCAGTAACGGGCAGGATCTGGGAAGATACGGATTACAACGGCATTTTGAACAGCGGTGAAAAGGGCAAGAGCGGCGTTTCTGTCACTCTGGAACAGTATCGCTATGATGCTGCCGTAAAGCAGTTTGTTCACATGAACAATGACATGACTGTGAAAACTGATGCCAAAGGCGTATATCAGTTTGCCAAGGTGCCGACCCACTTTGTGGTTGACGGCACAGATCAGCTGGCATATTACCGCATTCGTGCGGCTGTGCCGGCGGGATATGCGGTGACACGGTATCGTCAGGCAACAGATGACACGAAAACAGACAGCGACTGGATCGCAGAAACGAATTATCTGACTGCACCGGACAATGGAGATTACTTCCTGACAGCACAGCCGGCACAAGGTAACGCTCCCTATAATCTGACTGATGCTGTCACAAACAAGGAATACGATTCCATATTGAATGCAGACGTGACTGACATTTATAACGGCGGTCTGAAAGCGTTCGAAACCGGAAAGATTCAGGGCGTGGTTTGGTTCGACAAGAATTACAGCGGCTTGCAGGAAACCGGTGAAACGGCAATGGCGACACAGCAGACGGTCTATCTGGATCAGTATTATCTGGACGATGCCGGAAGCTGGAAGCTGCATCAGACACTCTCCGCAAAGACTGCGGCAAACACAGGAGTATATCAGTTCTCCAAGCAGCCGACCTTTGTGACGGTTGACGGAAAGATGTATCTGGCAGGCTATCGCCTGCGGCTGAACGCGGTGCCGGACGGTTATGCTGTGACAAAGTATCAGGTGCTGGATCCCACAGGAAGCTGCATCAACAGTGACCTGCTGACAGCATCTCAGGAAACGAATGCAGATCAGACCGTGGACTTCAACCAGCCGGACGAGTATATCTTGCTGGCAAAGAAGGCTGTTCACGGTGCACCCGGAAGCAAGGAGTCAGGATTCCACGAATACTACGTGCGGAAGTACGACAATGTCGATTATGATATTGTTACCGCAAGAGATTCTGACGGCGTATACAACGGCGGACTGAAATCCATACAGACTGCGGCAATGGACGGACGAATCTGGAACGACCTCAATTATGACGGTACAATGGATTTGAGCGAAAGCGGCTGCGGCGATCTCCATTTGACACTGTATCAGTATTATCTGGACGGAACGATCTGGAAAAAGACTGCGGCGACTATGACCGCAGTGACCAACAGCAACGGTCTGTATCATTTTGAAGGTATTCCCACTTATGCGGAAGTCGGCGGCAAGCGGTATCTGGCTGGGTATCAGCTGCACTTAGATGCACTGCCGGACGGCAATGCAGTTACTGTACTTGCCAACGACAACAAGCTGCACTGGAAGAATGGCGAACTCACTCTCATGGGCGAGCAGGAATATCTGATCGTTGCAGCAGAGGCACAGCCGTTTACCGGAGAACATACCGGAAACACACCGCAGTACAACACGTATTACGACCGCACTTACAGTGCAGTTCCGAATACGGATACGATCTACGACATCACAGAAAGCCGTGACAGCAAGAACGAGTACCATGGCGGCGTTCGGGCGTTCCAGACAACGTCTGTCAGCGGACGAATCTGGAATGATGCCGATTATGACGGCGGCATGGCGGCGGAAGAAGCTGGCATGGAAGGCTTGTCGATGACGCTGGAGCAGTATTACTGGGACGGCACCACATGGCTGCCGACAGCACAGCAAAATTACACTGCAACTGTAAACACCGACAGCAACGGGGACTATCATTTCGAAAATGTTCCCACATTTGTGGAGATCGGCGGCGAGCGGTATCTGGCTGGCTATCGGCTGAAGCTGGACGCACTGCCGAAGGACGCTGACGGTAAGATCACCTACGGCATTACCAAGGCAGGCGGCGACAGCAAATTCCAAAGACTTGAAAATCCGTATCAGAGCGAGAACCTCTATCTGACAGCACCGGATCAGTATCTGATTCTGGCTGCTGAGGCAAAGACAGAAACCGATTCGACATACCGAAAGCACTACAACGGCAGTGACTATGACATTGCAGATGCCGCAGCCCAGACAGACTGGAACGGCGGCTTGAAGCAGGTCGAAAAGGCACAGATCGTTGGACGTGTCTGGGACGATGCAAATTACAACGGCTTGCAGGATACCGGCGAGGGAAACATTTCCGGCGTAGAAATTACGTTGGAGCAGTACTACCGCGATGCCAACGGCAACTATCAGCCTACCGGCATATTCCAGAAGGATTCTGATGCCAACGGCGAGTACCGGTTTGACAATGTGGATACGTTCTGTAATGCAAATGGCGAAACCTACCTCTGCTATTATCAGCTGAAAATGACAGGTGAAGTGCCGGACAATTACACCATTACCTGGTACCGGCAGGGCGATGATCCCGCAAGGGACAGCGATCTGGATGCGGAGAGCCGTTATCTGACGAAAGACACCTATTTTGTTTGTGCAGCTGCGGATACAGACAGCACGGATTATGCAGTGGACGGCAGAGATATTCTCCGAAAGGAAGATGTTTCCGGTTATGATGCCGGCTTTACACAGTTGGCAGTAGGGGACATCTCCGGACGGATCTGGATCGACCACAACTATGACGGCATGCAGGACGAAGCAGATGATGCGGCGAATACCGCAGAGGACAAGACGGCAATTGAAAATGTTACCGTCAAGGCAATACAGTATTATTATGACGGCAGCCAGTGGCAGCCGAACGACACGGCGTATACAGCCAGCACAAGCACAGATGCAGACGGCAAATACACACTGGCGAATCTGCCCACCTGGGTGAGAATCAACAATGTGGATTATGCCGCAGGCTATCAGCTCTGTCTGGAAAATCTCCGCGGCAATTATCTGGCGACACAGTATCGTGTGGGAACTGACCGTACCAAGGACAGCGACCTCCGACTGGACAGCACATATCTGACGAGTGCGAATGAATACATTGTTCCGGCGGCAAATGCGTATGACGATGCCAACGGAAACCAGAATGGTGCTTCTGTACGGGAAGTTCCGGACAGCAACGGTACCATGTACGCAGTAGACCTTGCATGCGGCAAGAATACCGGACATTATGATGCCGGACTCAAGCAGCAGGACAAGGGCGTGATTCGCGGTACCATTTGGAACGATGCGAACTATGACGGTTTGTATAATTCCAACGAAGTGCCGGTGGCAACTTCGGTTCGCGTGATACTGACCCGTGAGATCTATGAAAACGGAAACTGGATACCGGATACTGCATTTGGTGAGGTTTCTGAAATTGTGGATCACGGCGAGTATCAGTTTACGGATCTGGACGTTCACGTGCCGGCAGACCTGTCAGATGACAGCACTTCTGGCAACAAGGATCGCATCTATGGCTATCAGATCCGGCTGGATCTGGCAACTGTGCCGGATACCTATGCGGTGACCAAGCAGTATGCGGAATCGGAGCAGGCTCTGAAAAACAGTTTCCTGAATCCCCGTGACGGCAGTCTGCTGGCAAAGGACGAGTCGCACATCATTTTGGCGGCGAAGGCAACTGATGCAGATCGGGAGCATACCATTACCATTGCAGGTACCACATATGCACCGGCAAATCTGGCGAAATCTGTCGCACCGCACAACGGCGGTCTGACTGCAATCGAAACTGCGTCCATTGAAAGCTACATCTGGAATGA
>OGCQ01001397.1_pt1 | contig 29865 bp, 26 predicted proteins | sample 1570161 | NCBI WGS metagenome assembly OGCQ01 (sample SAMEA4384402, study PRJEB24528) | human gut metagenome
CATGTACCGGGCGTACTTGGAGCGAAAGCAACGCAGCAGGACGCAAATTTTATGCTTTCTGACCGTGTAGTTTCTTGTAAACTGAGGGTACAATCTATTGTAACTCCGGCAGACAGAAATTCATTAGGCTTATTCTTGCATTCAGCAAAAAAATCTACTACCTGCCCGCCCTCCATATCAATAATTGTTATTTGCTGCCCAGCTTTAACTTCTATTCCCTGCCCACTACATGCATTTATAACATATTCCTTTGTCATATAATCAATCCGTCCTATTAAAATATATTTTTACGTTCCTAATAATTCTACAAAAGTACGGCGTTGCCTCCATACAATCGGTTATCAGCCTAAGTAAAGCCAGTAGGTCGAAACGCAATCGCCGCGGCCAAGGCGGGCGGGTGGGCGTTATATAAAAGGGAGTGCAAAATGCAAAGCGATTGCTTAAATGCTAAATAATGTCCGCACTCCCGGCCGGCAAAGCCGGCCACATTTTTGTCAGTATAGGCCCTGAATACAGGGCCTATACTGACTTGGGCGGGGCCCGCCTTATCACAATAAAAAGCTCTCAAAGCAGCTTTTCTTAATAAAAACGCTAACCAGCTATACGCCGCGCTTGTCCTTTTTAACAATACTCCACAGCAGTTCCGCGCATTCATCAGTCTTAAGGGCAGATGTATTCAATTCCAAATCATAATTTTTCCTATCCGCCCATTCCTTTTTCGTCCAATATTTAAAATAATTCCTTCTCTGCCTGTCCTTCTTTTCCATAAGATTTCTTGCTTCAGACTGAGAAAGCCCCTCTTCCCGCATAATCCGTTCTAATCGTTTTTCTAAATCAGATGAATAAATAAATACCCTCAGAGTATCCGTGCTGCCTTTGAGTATCTCTGTAGAACACCTGCCTATAAATACTGCCGGGCTTTCCTGAGCCAGCTTTAAAATAGTTCTTTGCAGTACTGAAAACAAATCGTAAACAGTATTAACGGCGCCCTGTGAGTAATTCATATATGCGGCAAAATCGTGCAAAAAGCTGCCGCTGTATTTTTCATCAAATTCCTCCAGCATACCTGTTGAAACACCCTGAGCCTCCGCCGCTTTTTTTATAAGCTCTCCGTCATAATAAGGTATTTTCGCCATTCGAGCTACCTGAATCCCTATTTCTCTTCCTCCGCTTCCAAATTCGCGTTCAATAGCTAAGGACATCATAAAACATTCCCCTTTCTTATATATCCCGCCTCTTAAGAAGCTTTATCAAATTGACTGTTATACAAATCCGCATAAAATCCGCCTTTGGCAAGAAGTGTTTCATGATTTCCCTGTTCTATAATATCTCCATCCTTCATTACCAATATTAAATCGGCGTTTTTTATAGTAGATAGCCTGTGCGCAATAACAAAGCTGGTCCTATGCTCCGTAAGCTGGTCCATAGCTTTTTGCGTAATAAGCTCGGTTCTGGTATCCACCGAGCTGGTAGCCTCGTCCAAAATAAGCATCGGACTGTTTTGAACCATCGCTCTGGCAATAGTAAACAATTGCTTTTGGCCGGCTGAAATAGTAATATTTTCGCTCAGCACAGTATCAAAGCCATCGGGCAGCGTCTCTATAAAATGATATATTCCGCAGGCACGGCAAGCCTTTTCTAATTCTTCGTCTGTAATGCCAGTATTGTTATATACCAGATTCTCCCTGACCGTACCTTCTATAAGCCAGGTATCCTGAAGCACCATGCCAAATAATTCATGCACATTCTCTCTGGTTAAATCAGAGGTGGAAACCCCGTCTATCCTTATATCCCCGCTGTTAATTTCAAAGAAGCGCATAAGCAGATTAACCATAGTTGTTTTACCTGCGCCAGTAGGTCCTACGATAGCCACTTTCTGTCCAGGTTCCACATGCGCCGAAAAATCCTTTATAATTATTTTATCCGGATTATCCGGATAGCTGAACCGTACATGCTCAAATTCAACCTCGCCGCGTACATTTGTAAGCCGCTTTGTCTTATAGCTTTCATTCTCCAATTCCTCCTCCTGCAGGAAATCAAACACACGGTCTCCCCCAGCAGCAGCAGTCTGCATCTGAGTCATACCCTGAGCAATAGTGCTAAGCGGAGAGGTAAACAGACGCACATACATTATAAATGCCGTTATAACTCCGAAGGAAATCTGACCGTTCAGCACAAGCGCCGCTCCCAACACGCACACCGCAACATAACCCAAATTGCCTATAACGTTCATCAGCGGCTGCATAACGCCTGATAAAAACTGACTTTTACGGTCTGCATCGTAGACCGCTTTGTTCATGCCGTCAAAAGCATGCTTTATTTTTCGGTTTGCCCGTGAAATACGCACTACGTCATGTCCTGAATACATTTCCTCCACATAGCCGTTTAAGCGCCCGAGGTTCTGTTGGCGCGCTATAAAATAGCCCTGAGATTTTGACATTATAACCGCCATAATTCCAAAACCCAGCAGCGTAGCTACAACTGCTGCCAAAGCCATCCGCCATTCGGTAGCGAACATCATTATAAGGCATCCAATAAACTGCGCCGCCGCGCTGACTATGGACGGTAAGCTGTTGGAAAGCGCCTGCTGCAGGGTGCTCACATCGTTGGTAACCCGGCTTAAAATATCTCCGTGAGAATAATTCCCAAAGCATTTCATAGGCACATGATTTATCTTATATGATAAATCCCTGCGCAATTCCTTGGAAAGATTCAAAGTAATGGTAGCCATAATATAATGCTCTATATAGGTGAAAAGCGCGCTGAAAAGATATAGTCCAAGAAGCATTAGACCAATCCGCCCTATCGCCGCAAGATCTATGCCGGTAAATAATCCGTCCGAAATTAGGTCGGTAATACGGCTAAGCTGATTAGGACCAATGATAGTAAGAACCGCTCCGCCTACTGCCAGGCATAGGGCTATAACCATCGGCACCTTAAGCTTTTTAGAGTATATAAAAAGCTCTTTAATCAGTCCAATAATGCCCCGTTTGCTTTTTTGAGGAACATTCATATTGCCGGTCATTCTGTTTGCGCTCATATCAGCGTCCCTCCTTTACTTCGCCTAATTCCTCAGCCGAAAGCTGAGACATTGCAATTTCGCGGTAAACCGGGCAATTTTTAAGCAGTTCCTCATGCCTTCCGATTCCAACTGCCCTGCCCTCGTCTAAAACCACTATCTTATCAGCGTCTTTTATGGTCCCTATACGCTGAGCTACTATCATCCTTGTAGTAGTACCCAGATTCTCCGCCAGGCCCTTCCTGAGCATCGCGTCAGTTTTATAATCCAAAGCTGAAAAAGAATCGTCAAAGATAAGTATTTCGGGCTTACGGGCCAAAGCTCTAGCTATAGACAAGCGCTGCTTCTGACCTCCCGAAACATTAGTGCCCCCCTCGGTAATAGGCGCGTTTATGCCGTCTGGCAGCTTGGAAACAAATTCAGAAGCCTGCGCAAGCTCAAGCGCGCGAAGTACGTTTTCATCAGTCTGTTCAGCGGCGCTTTCGCCAAAAAGCACGTTTTCCTTTATATCGCCCGCAAAAAGTATAGCTTTTTGCGTAACATAGCCTATTCGGTCATATAGAGAGTCAAAGGTATATTCCCTTATATCCCGGCCGTCTATAAGCACCTGACCTTCAGTCGCGTCGTAAAAACGAGCCGCTAAGCTCACCAGCGTAGTCTTACCGCTTCCCGTAGCGCCTATAAACGCTATTGTTTCGCCCTGATTAACCTTAAAGCTTATATGTTCCAGAACATCCTTGCCAGACGTGGGATAATGAAAAGATACGTCCCTGAATTCTACTGTTCCTTTTTCCTGCGCCTGCGTTTCCTCACCCTCATGCAGATTGATTTTAGCTTCAAGCACCTCATTTATACGGCCTGACGAAACCTGTGCTGAAGGCAGAAACATAATTACCATAACCATCATCATTATCGACATTATAACGTAGGTAGCATAAGTGCCGAAGACCACCACATCGCCGAATGCCGAAATTCTGGCCGTCATATCAATCGCATCCACATTATTAACGATAGAAGCGCCTACCCAATATATAACCAGAGCCAGGGCGTTCATTGCCAGAGATACAGCCGGCATAAGCAGAGCCATGGCACGCTGGTTGAAAAGCTGCGTTCTCATAAGGGTATCGTTCGCCTTTTCAAACTTATCCGCCTGATACTCCTCAGCATTGAAAGCGTGCACAACATTAATGCCGGTAAGATTTTCCCTTGAGACGCGGTTAATATTATCAGTCAGCTTTTGAACTCGTCTGACCCTGGGCAGAATTACAATGATAACCAAGGCCATCATAATAATCAGCGCCGCCACAAAACCTGCGGTAATGGCCGAAAGCGTCCAGCTCTTATTAATAATCTTAATAACCGCCCAAACCGCCATAATAGGTGATTTTATAAGTATCTGCAGCCCCATTGCTACAAGCATCTGAATTTGAGTTATGTCGTTTGTAGTACGGGTAATCAGACTGGGAACTGAAAACGCCTGCATTTCCTGATGCCCAAAATCTGCAACTTTATTAAATACACCCTCTCGCAGGGTATAACTAAAGCCCGCGGCCACCTGCGCCGATAAATAACCGCAGACAATACTCAGCACAGCGCTGGCCAAAGTACAGGCCAGCATTTCCAGACCTGTGCTAAATACCTCTGAAACCGTGCTGCCAGGCGTTTCAATTAAAACCGTTAAATCACTCATGTAATCGGGCAGCCGCAAATCAAAATAAATCTGCCCCAATACCAAAGCCGCGCATACGGCCGCCATGACCCATTCCCTAGCGCGCATCCTCTTCAAAAGCCTAATCACTACACATTCTCCTTTCTTACCAGCCCGAACCAAATCCGCTCAGAGCCACAACTATGCTTTCCACACCCAGCAGAATTAAATACGCTCCTATAATATAGCCAATAGAAAAAACCGATATAGCCGGATTAAATATCATTATAATTCCCAGAATAATCCCAATAACGTTTATTATTATAGTAAAATAATAGTAAAAGCCACCCGCAGTTATTCGGATGATATTTAAATGGGACAAACGAGCAATGCAATGGGCTATAAACCATATCGGGAAAAGCATGGACAATACCCATGTGCCTGCAGCAGGATATGCTAAGAGCATTACGCCAGCCATTACGCTTAAAAGGCCGGAAATCAAAGATACTGTAGGCAGAAAGCCCATATGCCTGTCAATTTTGATATAAAAAACTATATCCGCTATGCCTGTTAAAACAGCGATAATGCCATAGACCATTACTACTCCCTCAAGCGCAGCCGAAGGCCGCAGAATAGTAAATAAGCCCAACAATATCAGCAGAATACCCATTATGATTTCAAGCCAGCCATAGCCTGAACGCCTTTTCACAGCTCCGCGCCTCCTTCCTTATTTAAAACACTCATAAATTCTTCGCCCGTAATGGTTTCCTTCTCATACAAAAAATTAGCCAATTCGTCCAGCTTGACACGATTCTTAATTAAAATGGTCTTAGCCCTTTGATGCTGTTCCTTAATTAACTGCACAACCTCCTTATCTATCTCTTTCTGCGTGTCATTCGAGCATATCAATGAAGCGTCTCCGCCCAGATACTGATTATTTACCGTTTCCATAGCCGTCATATCAAAATCTCTGCTCATCCCATACTGAGTTATCATAGCGCGGGCCAGCTTAGTAGCCTGCTCTATATCATTTGAAGCCCCTGTGGTTATCTCGTTGAATACTATTTCTTCAGCCGCGCGGCCTCCCGTATAGGTGGCTATCTTATTTTCTATTTCCTGTTTGGTAAGCAAATATTTATCCCCCTGCTCAACCTGCATCGTATAGCCCAAAGCTCCGGAAGTGCGCGGAATTATGGTTATTTTCTGCACCGGAGCGGAATTAGACTGCATAGCCGCCACCAGCGCATGTCCTATTTCATGATAGGCCACTACCTTCTTCTCCCGGTCCGAAAGCACGGCGTTCTTCTTCTGATATCCCGCTATAACCACCTCTATGCTTTCCTCTAAATCCTCCTGTTCTACTATAACGCGATTATTTCTTACCGCACGCAAAGCCGCCTCATTTATTATATTGGCCAGTTCCGCGCCAGAAGCGCCGGCAGCCATACGTGCAATCACATGAAAATCAACGTCCGGCGCCGCTTTTATTTTCTTGGCATGCACTTTTAAAATGGCCTCGCGGCCCTTAAGGTCAGGCAATTCTACCGGCACGCGCCTATCAAATCGCCCCGGACGCGTTAAAGCGGGATCCAGCGCCTCCGGACGGTTAGTAGCGGCCAAAATTATAACCCCGGTGTTTCCTTCAAAGCCATCCATCTCGGTTAAGAGCTGATTTAAGGTCTGTTCCCGCTCGTCATTGCCTCCAATTTGGCCGTCCCGCCTTTTACCTATAGCGTCAATTTCATCTATAAAAACTATGCACGGCGCCTTTTCCTTGGCCTGACTGAATAAATCGCGCACCTTGGAGGCACCCATGCCTACAAACATCTCGACAAATTCCGAGCCGGATATGGAAAAAAACGGAACGTTGGATTCGCCGGCAACCGCCTTGGCCAGCATAGTTTTACCTGTGCCCGGCGGCCCTACCAGCAATATTCCCTTAGGCATTGAAGCACCCGCCTGCGAATATTTCTGAGGGTTGTGCAAATAATCCACTATTTCAGCAAGACTCTCCTTAGCTTCATCCTCGCCCGCAACATCCTCAAAGCGTATGCCCTGAGTGGACTGCACATAGATTTTTGCATTGCTCCTGCCCAGACCGAAAGCCATGGAGTTTTTTCCGCCCGCCTGCTCCATTAGCTTTTTATTCATATATTGGCCTAAACCGACAAATATAAGCACCGGTATTCCGACGGACAGCAGCAGGCTGAGAATAGGCGACATGGGCTCAGTTATCTCGCGGGCAAACACAGCGCCTGAATTATACAGCCTTTGAGTTAAATCAGGATCGTCCATAATGCCGGTTTTATATATATTTTTATTATCCTTATCGGTAAAAACTATTTCATACTCCTCTACCTTTACTTCGCCTATATTCTTTTCCTCAATCATTTTCATAAAAGCGCCGTAATCAATTTCAGTAACCCTTCTTTGAGCAAGCAGCGGCGCTACAATTAAATTAAACAGCAGAAGCACCACCAGCGCAATACCGTAATAGTAAAAAAGAGATTTCTTTGGCGACTGTACCTCTTTCAATATTATTCCTCCTCTCTTTCCTGCTGCGCAAGCTGTCCTTCTATAGCCTCCATGGCAACAAGCAGCGCTCTATTAGCCGCCTGCATGGCAAAATCCAGCGCATACTCAGCCAACAGCGCCTTTTCCTCAGCCGAAAGCGCATTAAGCCATTCCTCAGCGTTTTTATTGCCGCTTACCTCCAGCTTCGCCTCTTTTATAACCTGTTCCACCCTGCTATATACCCTGGAAATACGGCCTACCGTTTGAGCGCGTGATAACGCCATCCTGCTGCGCAGCTCCTGCTCGTTCCGCGCGCATTCCCTGCGCAGTAAAATCAGCTCCCTTTCTATTCGGCCGCGGTCCTCTTCCTCACCCAAATGAATTCGGCTTCGCAGTCTTTCAAACTCTCTGTCCAACTCATTTAATTTTGCAGACAGTATCTCATTAGCCATAATACCGTCTACCCCCTTATCTCTTTATGTTACGCTTTTATTTTAACCGTCATTTGTCATTTCATCAATTATCAATTATCTAAAAGTGTATAGACAAAACAAGCCGAGTGTAAAATGTTTTTACACTCGGCTCAAAATGTAAAGCCCTTAATTTAAGAATATGGCGAAACACCCCCGGTAATTATAAGATATATCTGATGCACAATCTTATCCAGATTTTTTGTATCCTCTTCCGTCCAGTTCGCAAGCACGCCCATCATGGCCTGGCTGTGATAACGCAAAATAAAATTGACTTCCGACCGGCTGCATTGCTTATATAAATTTCTCTCCTCCACAGTTTGTTCAAAAATATCATAAACATGCTCGGTTAATATGCGCGCAATCTCATCGCCGTAGTTTGTCTGCATGCTCTTTTTAACATGCGGAGCAGCATTAATAGCCATAAGCACAAAATAGCGCAGTCTTTCTTCGCCATCCTTGCCCATCCCCGCTTCTCTCATAAGCTGCACACCTTTTTCCAGCATCCATTTGAGCATATCCGGAATATCTTCAAAATGATAATAAAAAGCCTGGCGGGTTATATTGCATTCCTCCACTATATCCTTTACCGTCAGCTTTTTAACCTTTCTTTCACGCAGAAGTCTTACTGCAGCCTCCGCTATTTCATTTTTCATATCAATCGCCATTAATTCCACCTCCGGCTGGAATCAAACAAAAACGCCATAATAATCTAATAAAAAAACCGAACCTATCGTCAAAAGGCGTTAAGGTTCGGTTGACATGGTGGACGATCAGGGGCTCGAACCCTGGACACCCTGATTAAGAGTCAGGTGCTCTACCAACTGAGCTAATCGTCCATTGGAGCGGAAGACGAGATTCGAACTCGCGACATTCGCCTTGGCAAGGCGACGCTCTACCACTGAGCCACTCCCGCATGCTCTGCTAACAATTTTTTCTTTGTCAGCAGATGGTATAATATCATATCCTTCGTTTTTTGTAAAGCGTTTTTGAAGGGTTGCAATAATTTTTTTATAAAATCAGCGTTTTTTTATTACCTTATTCTTCAGCTCCCTTCCAGAATCAAAATCCGCGGCATTTTTTAGAGTGGTATTAGCTATCGCCTCCAGCGCTTCCACAGTAAAATACGCCTGATGGGATGTTACCAGCACATTAGGAAGCGCCAAAAGCTCAAGCAAGGTATCGTCCCCTAAAATACTGTCGGTAAAATCCTCATAGAAATAATTTTCTTCCTCCTCATATACGTCCAAACCAACCGAGGAAATAATTCTGCTTTTAAGCCCGTCTATAAGCGCCTGAGTATCCACAAGACCTCCGCGAGAAATGTTTATAAACATAACTCCCTTTTTCATTTTGGCAATACTCTCTTTATTTATTAAATGCCTGTTCTCCTCAGTAAGCGGACAATGCAGGGTTATAATATCGCTCTGCGCATATAATTCATCCAAACCGACCAATTCTATGCCATTTTCCATCGCATAGCTTTTATCTGCATAAAGGTCGTGCGCAATAATGCGGCAGGAAAATGCCTTAAGCAGCGACGCTACCGCTCTGCCTATGCGTCCCAGCCCGATTATTCCGGCCGTTTTACCCGCCATATTAAAACCTAATAAACCCTTAAGACTGAAATTATATTCCTTAGTGCGCAGATACGCCTTGTGTATCTTGCGGTTAAGCGCCAAAATAAGCGCCAAAGTATGCTCGGCTACTCCCTGGGAGGAATATTCCGGCACATTCATAACGCATATCCCTAATTTTTCCGCGGCTGCTAAATCAACGTTATTAACCCCTGCGCATCTCAAAAGAAGCAACTTTATGCCGTTTTCCTTTATGCATTCCAGCGTGCCGGCAGAAATCCTGTCGTTGACAAAGCAGCATACGGCGTCAAATCCCGAAGCCATATCCGCGTTGTCGCAGTCCAGCCGGTCGGCAAAAAACCTCATTTCAAATCCAAACGTCTCATTAGCCCGAGTAAAAAACTCAATATCATATTCCTTTGCATCAAAAAACGCTATTTTCATTTACAGACTCCTTTGTGTTTATATTTTATCCTAAGCAGTAAAAGGTATGTATCAATTTATGCCCGGCCAAACCTAACGGCCATTTTTCATAAATGCCTCTTCAATAACGCGCATAACGTTCTCAGCTCCCCGCGCCGCAGGCGCATTTTTCATTTTTTCAATATATGTTTCCCTTTGCGCATATAAATTATCCACAGCCTTAGCCAGGGTTTCTCCGTTAAGCTGCGCCTCAGGCAGCACCATGGCATAGCCCTCCTTCTCAAACGCACGTGCATTTTGAACCTGATCTCCGCGCGAACCGGCGTCAAGAGGTATAAGCAGCATAGGCTTTTTAAGAGCCAGAAATTCATTTATACTGTTTGAACCCGCGCGGGATATAATCATATCGGCCAAAGCCAGCACATCCGGAAGCTGCTTATCCATATATTCCTTCTGCACATAGCCCTTCAGCTCGTTATATTGCGTATCCGCCTTGCCCTTGCCGCAGAGATGTACGACATTAAAGCTCTCAAGCAGTTTTTCCAGTACTGAGCGCACAGCCTGATTAACCTTAACCGAGCCGCTGGAACCGCCCATAACCAGGAGCGTAGGCCGACGCGAAAGCCCGAGCGCTCTGCGAGCGCATTCTCCGTTCCCTAAAAATAATTCCTCTCTTATAGGCGAGCCTGTGACAACCACCTTTTCCCCGCTGAATTTAGCCCCGGCTTCTTTAAAAGTAAGGCAAATCCGTTTTGCCGCAGGCGCGCAGAGCCTTGTAGCCAGGCCGGGGGAAATATCCGATTCATGAATAACTACGGGAATTTTCAATTTGCCCGCAGCCTTAACTGCCGGCACCGAAACAAAACCGCCCTTGGAAAACAGCACGTCAGGGGCCGTCTCTCTAAGTATTGCCAGCGACTGCCTATATCCCTTTATAACTTTAAAGGGGTCGGTTAAATTTTTTATATCTAAATATCTGCGAAGCTTTCCGGCGCTAATCTCATGGTACACTATATCAGGCTGAGCCGTTATAAGCTCATATTCCAAGCCCTCGCGCGTACCTATATAATGAATTTCATAGCCTTTTTTCCGCAGATAAGGCAAAAGCGCAATATTAGGAGTGACATGGCCGGCCGTACCGCCTCCCGTCAACACAATCTTAGGCATAAAATTTCTCCTTTAAGCAAAAACAAAATTCCATCTAAATTACTATATGCTCGAAATTCTTTCTGGGTCAAAACAGGAAAATACCGCATTTATACCAGCCGTACCGCCATCCAGAAAAATATATTTGCAAGGCGATTTAGACCAGATTACAAGCCAAACAAGCTGAGAATCAGGCCCGCAGCGGCAGAAATCCCGAACAGCAGCAGAATAATTCTAACACAATCCTTTATATTCCTGTTGGCCCTAAACAGCACTATAAGCCCGACGCCCGCTCCGGCGCACAGTCCGGCCACCGCTGAACTGAGGGTTATTGCACCCCCTATATAAAGCTCTGTTATAACGACCGAGGCTGCGCAATTCGGAATAAGCCCTATAAGCGCCGCCAATATGGGCTGGAAAAAGCTGCCCGAAAGCATCAATTCGCCCAATTTATCCTCTCCTACCAGGTGAATCAGCCCGCCCAGCACAATATTAGCCGCCAAAACTATCGCAAAAACGCCTGCCGTATGCTTTAAGGCAGAAAGAAATATGCTGTGCTCGCAGCCGCAGCCAGAACACAGCCTTTTGATATTTTCTTCCCCCTGGCCGCTATTCTTTTTAACTATAAAATCTATAATAAGGCCAGCTAAAACAGCAATAACCACCTTTATTCCTATAAGAACCAGCATTTGACCTATATGTCCAGGCTGAGAGAGCATTATTATGACCATTTCGTCTGAAGTAGACAAAAAAACAGCCATTAAAGTACCCAGCGTTATTATCCGCCCCGCATACAAATTAGCCGCCATTGCCGAAAAGCCGCACTGAGGCACACATCCCAGCAGCGCGCCTATTATAACTCCCAGCTTACCCGAACCGGCCAAGGCCTTTTCCATTTTACCCGATGCATGATGCTCAAGAAATTCTATAAGCAGATATGCCAAAAACAAAAAAGGCAATATCTTTAGCGAATCAATTAAAGCGTGATGTAAAATTTCCCATACCGTTTCCCACATAAAATATACTCCCTATATAATAAGCTCTGCAATTAAATTATCCAAAATTTGAAAAGCCAAAGGCAGCAAAGCGCAAATTACTCCCAGCCCCGTCCTTTTATTTGCCCCAAATATCATAAGCTTAGGCAGCAAAAATAATTGAATAACCGTCAAGGCTATTCTCAAAGCCCACCAGGTGAAATGGCCGGTCGCAGTTATCCCGTTAAAATTTAAAAAGCAAAACAGCAAAGCCAACGCGCCCTCGGGCAGCAGAGTCACATGCCAAAGCTTTTTAAAAAAGGCCGCCGGCCCCATTTTCGTTACAGCTGAAAACAGGCTGAATCCGGCAGCGGCAATAGCCACATACCCAAAAGCCAGGATAATTATCTTTAAAGTTACCGTCATAAATTATTTCCCAACATATATTTTGAAACATTTTAATTATTATATGATATTTTTCAGTATTGCGCAAATATTTTATATTCTTCACCGTAAAAACGCCGGCGCTTTTATTAAACGGCATTTTTTAGAATATGCCTCTTAATTAAAGGGCGCGCGGAGGCCAGATTGACAAGGGGGCGGCGCGGAGGCCCGGCCTTAAGGCCGGGCTAAGCGCATAGCGGCGCAAATGAAAGTTTACTTTCATTTGCGCCGCTATGCGCTTTATTTTGGCGCCCTCCGGGCGCCAAAACTCCGCGCCGCCCCCATGAGTCTGTCATTCTGCGCCCTTTAATTAAGAGGCATATTCTAAAAGCACCCTTTAAAAACCCCGCAATACAAATTCAAGAAAAACAAAAAGTAATGGAAAATAAAATAACCGTATGCTATAATAATTAAACTAAATATCAGCTGATAATATTACTAATGATATCAAATACCGCGATTGGGCGTATTCACTCCTTATTCTGCGCCGCGTTATATCGCATATGATTTGTCCATAAGAAAGGATGGCCATGAAGAAAAAAACTGTATTGATAACCGGCGCGTCCAGAGGAATAGGGCGCGCCTGCGCGCTTAAATTTGCTCTAACAGGCTGGAACGTAGTAGTTAACTACTTAAACAGCGCCGAAAAAGCGCGCGAACTGCTTGAAACAATTAAAACCAGCGGCGCTGACGGAATAGCGGTTCGAGCAGATGTTTCTTCACCCGAAGAGGTTGAAGGGCTGTTTAATCAGGCTGCCGAGCGTTACGGCGAAATAGACGCCGTTATAAACAGCGCCGGAATAGCTCAAAAAAAACTGTTTATTGATATAACCAATGAGGATTGGCGAAATATGCTGGATATCGACCTCAGCAGCGTTTTCTATTGCTCTCGGCAGGCAGTCAGGCATATGATGTGGAACAGAAGAGGATGCATAATAAATATATCCTCTATATGGGGAATAACCGGCGGCGCATGTGAAGTGCATTATTCCGCAGCCAAGGCCGGAGTGATAGGCTTAACTAAAGCCCTTGCCAAGGAAGCCGGTCAGTGGAATATAAGAATAAACTGCATAGCTCCCGGAGTTATCCATACCGATATGAACGCCGATTTAACCCCTGCGGACATAACCGAGCTGACATCCCAAACTCCTTTAGGAAGAACAGGAAAGCCGCAGGACATTGCTGAACTTGCGCTGTTTTTAGCATCGCAGCAGTCTGAATTTATAACCGGCCAGATAATAAGCCCTAACGGAGGACTGGTTATATAATGTCTCAGCCTCTGATTGCTAATTTTAAAAAATGAGGCCAGATTTAATATAATTATGATAATAAATGTAAATAATTTAAAAATATATTATGAAAAAGCGGGTCAGGGGCCTCCGCTGCTGCTTTTGCACGGCAATGGAGAATCTCACGCAGTCTTCGCTCCCTTAATTAAATCTCTGCAAAGCTCCTTTACAATATTTGCCCCGGACAGCCGAGGGCACGGCCAAAGCGAATACGCCCCTATGGATTACTTTCTAATGGCGGAGGACGTATACTCCTTTATTAAAGCTCTTGGCATTAAAAAACCGCATATATTCGGCTACAGCGACGGCGGTATAACAGCGCTTCTGCTCGCCTCCTCACATCCCGAATGCCTTTCCTCCCTTATAGCAGCCGGAGCTAATCTTAGAGTATCCGCCTTCAAAAAGCGTATACGTTTTCTTATGGAGCTGGAATATCTGTTTAAACGAGATGAAAAGCTGCGTCTAATGCTGAAGCAGCCTTGCATTTCCCCCCGAACGCTCAGCTCAATAACAGTTCGTTCTCTTATACTGGCTGGGGAAAAAGACGTTTTCCCTTTTGCGCATACTCTGGAGATAAAAGCTTCCATTAAACAGGCTCAGCTATTAATTCTAAAGGGTAAAAATCATTACAATTATGTGCATAATACCGATATGCTCGCTCCAATAATATCTGAATTTTGCCTTAATAAGCATGTGCGGTTATAACGTCCTAAATTATTATTTTACCCGCCTAATAAACATACCGGCTTTGTTTACAAAGTATGTGATGCGTTTAAGCCGGTTTTATGTTATAATATATTTAAAGAATCCAACTGCGGCAAAATAGCTGGACAAAGGTCTGAACATCTGATTCAGAATGCGCTTGTCCGCCTTATTGATATACTTTAGGAGAATCCAAATGGGCTTTAGTGAACCAAACGCTCTGGAATTTATTAAATTATATAATATAATAGACGATTGCCTGAGCAAAAATTTAAGCATAGAAAAAAACGATATGTCCTTTACTCAAAAGGTCAATACTTTGCGCACAAAGGGAGATCATATAATATCCCGCTTTTATGTTGATTTGCTTATATACGCTAAACTACGCAACGTGGTAGTGCACGATACTACAACCGACGAGCCTGTCGCCCGCCCATCCGACGCCACTATTGAAAAAATGCGCGAAATAATTCGGCTAATGACTCAGGCGCCTCTGGCCTTAGACAGCATCGCCAAAACCTATACCGAACTGCTTAAGACAAAGCCTCATCATAAAATAGCCGAGCTTATGCGCCGCATGCATAAGGCGCAGACCACCTATGTACCGGTAATAGAGGACGGCCAGCTCGTCGGCGTTTTTTCTATGAGCGCGCTTACCGCCTATATAAGCGCCAAGGGAATTTCCCTTTTAAATGAAGAACTGACCATTGCGCAGATAGAACCGTTTTATCGAATAAACAATTCCAAACGCACCGAAGCATTTTTCTTTGCCCAGGCTGATGCCAGCATATACGATATAGACAACATCTTTAATAAAACCGTTAATACCGGCCTGACCGTAGGCGCGGTATTCATTACGCACGACGGCTCCATGAACGGCCAGCTTTTGGGAATGATTTCCCCATTTGACCTAGTGCGCATAAACCTTGATTAACGAAAGGATACAAAAATGAAATTGAAAACCCTGATAAAAAACCGCAAAGAGCTTTTTATTATACTTAGCATAATTCTGGCAGTAGCTATAATTGCCGTTTTATTGATATTGCTGCTGCCCGCAAAAAAGCCGGCTCCCGCAGAACATGACATACTCAACTCGCTTCCGTCCAATATAGCCTGCGTACCCTATCTTAAAAACGGCAGTCTGTATATTATGCAGGACGGAGAGTCCTCTCTTATAAGCGAAAAGGTATATGATGACGACGACGTTGAAAAGGCTCAGCTTTTCGATTACGTCTGGTCCTGCTCCGGCAGCGAATTATTATATCTCAAGAACGCCGAAGACTGCGGCGAATTAATGCATTACAAAAACGGCTCCAATCAGCTGATTGCCAAAGGAGTAACCTCCTGGTGTACTGTAGAAAAAATGGACAGAGCCGCATACATAATAGACGAGGATTCTGCTCTGCAAACAGGCATGCTCATGTTATACTACAATAATTCCTCTATCCTGCTGGATATAAACGTACAGCCCTCCTCCGTGCGCTTCAGCTCAGACGGAAATTATCTATATGCCCTTAAATGCCACGATACCAGCGAATTAAGCACAGGCATCGGTGATTTGATAAGATACGACATGCAAGGCAAGGGTGAAATTATACAAAAGGACGTTTATGGAATCAACTGGATATCATACGACGGCAGCTCATACATATGCCTGTCTCAAAACGCGGATACAATTACATATGATTATCTTATTGTTTCAGGCGAACTCAGCACAACCATAACTGGCGTATATGCCGCCCATATATCAGACGACCGCAGCATAATGTATCTGCTGGCAGATTTCAATTCGGAGCTTGAAATGGGAACCCTATACGCTCTATCCATTGCCGACCTTAATAAGCGCGAATTGGCTCAGAATGTCGCATATATTAATCCAGGCGGCATAACCGACCTCACTCAGGGAATATTATACAGTACGCCCGGAGATATGGCCGGCAGATACGATATAAATTACGTTACCTCATCGGGCAAAATTTACACTCTGATATCCGATGGCTTTGAAGAATCTCTATATACGATATATCTCAATACCCAGAAACAAACCGGATACATACTCATGCACGGCGTAAGCGCCGACCGTCATACGCTCCACTATGTTAAATGGTCTAATGGCAACATTGAAGATAAAAAGCTGGACGAGCATGTGCATGAGATAATATATTACGAGGCCTGCGACAGCATATTATATATTAAAAACGGAAGCGGCAATACGGCCGACCTTTATATGGTAACCGGAGACCAGGAAAGAAAGCTGGTAGCGGAAGGCACCGGCGCTATATACAACAGCGCCGACCAATCATACTATTCCTGCTCGCTGCTTTCAAACGACGGCAAAAAGGCTTTATATTTTACTAATCTTATCAATACTGAGGAAAGCGAGCTGGAATCCCATCCAATCGCCTCATTATACGGCACAATGCATATTATTGACCTTGAAACAGGGAAAAGCACGGAAATATCCAAGCAGGTAGTAGCTAACGCCGCCCTATCCATAATGACGGACGCCAATATGGAAAATATATATTTCATGACCTTAAATGGAGAGCGGCTGAATCTTTGCCAGTACGCCTCAGGCGAAACAGCCGTTTTAGACGAAAGCATAATGAATATGTTAGTGCCTACCATGCAGTAAAAAGCACTCCCCCTACTTTCTCAATTAATAAGAATTACAACGTCAATTTGTACGCTTCCGATTCTCTATAAAATGTTTCGGAAGCATTTTATATTATATTTTTATCCTTGCTGCAGTTATGAAACTGGCTAGGGTTATTTCAGAAGCATTTTATAATATAATTTTCTCTTGCCCTCAATATAGTCCCCTATAAACTGAGGATTACGCCGCAGGCAGATAATTAATTATCAATATAAGAAGCTCATATAATACAAAGCGCTTGAAAGAAATATAGATTTCTCTCAAGCGCCCTGCTGAATCAAATTATAGCTGTTCGCCAAGCTATTTTTCCGAATAATAGTTAATAAGACCGCCGCTTACCAATATGTCTCTTTCATCGTCCGTCATAGCGGGTATCCTAAGGCTTATCTCAACCGCCTTATCCTGCTTTAAAATATATGCGCGCACGCTGTCAGCCTTGGAAAGCACTTCGTCTCTTATTCCGGGTATATATATAAAATCATCCGTTTCAAAGAGCTTAGCTTCCTCTTCCGAAACAGTAAAGGGCACCATACCCCAGTTTATAAGGTTGCTTCTATAGCGCTTTGTGGCGTAATCCAAAGCGATATTCGCCCAGCCTCCAAGCACCTTTTGACAGCTTGCCGCCTGTTCCCTGGCCGAGCCGTCTCCCGGCATATTGGCATAAATTGCGCTGCCGACGCCCAGGCTGCCGTCAAAGGCTCCGCCTAATTGCTCAGCAGCACGGACATACTGAGAATCAGGCGTTTTGCCGCTGTCCAAAAGCTCCTGCTGAGCGCGGGCCGCTTTGCTCTTCCCCACATAAGCGGGGTCCTTGCGCGAAAGCGCATACTCTGAAAGCTTATAGGGATTGGAGCGCAAAGTGCTGGTTTCACCCGAAGGAATAAGCTCGTCAGTAGTTGTAACCTTATCCCTTATAACCGAGCATAACCTTATAAGCAGATTTTCAGGCATTTGATGTAATTTAGGCCAATCGGCTATATTGGGACCAAGCACCAGCTCTTCCTCAGGCTGCGGGCGTCCATAGCCATTATACACGCGCTTTTTATAAAGCTCATCATGATAGGTATACGGATATTTTTTATAATCCACCTCAATTTCATCCGCGCCCGTAAGCCTGCCTCCATTAAGCGCAGTAGCCGCTATAGAGCGAGCGTCCATAAGCGCGCAGTAGGATATCTGGCCATCCCCCGGCTTTGAGCCTTCTCTGTTGGGAAAATTGCGGGTACAATGGCGTATAGAAAAAGCATTATGCGCAGGCACGTCTCCGGCGCCAAAGCACGGGCCGCAGAACGCCGTCTTTATAACGGCGCCCGCCTCCATAAGCGCGGCCATTCCGCCGTTATTTACTATTTCATAATACACGCTCTGGCTTGCCGGGTATACGCTCAGGGCAAATTCTCCGCTGCCTGTGCTTCCACCCTTAAGGATATCAGCCGCCGCCATAATATTTTCAAATATTCCTCCCGCACAGCCTGCAATTATCCCCTGGTCCACATAAAATTCACCGTTAATAAGCTTATCCGTTAAGCGGCTCTTAATACCTGACGAAGCATACTGCTCGTTAGCCGTCTTTTCCAATTGAACAAGCAGTTCCTCCGCGTTATCCTTAAACTCGCGTATGGTATAAGCGTTGCTTGGATGAAAGGGAAGCGCTATCATGGGCTGTATCTTATCCAGCTCCACGACAATAACGCCGTCATAACATGCCATACCAGCAGGCCTAAGCTCCTTAAAATCCTGTTCACGCTTATGTATCCGGTAATATTCCCTAACCGCTCCGTCTGTTTCCCATATAGAGCTGAGGCAGGTGGTTTCTGTCGTCATAACGTCTATACCGCAGCGGTAATCCACGCTTAGATTATTTATGCCCTCCCCTATAAATTCCAGCACCTTATTCTTAACATGACCGCCCGAAAACACCTCTTTTATCAGCGCTATAGCCACGTCGTGCGGGCCGACTCCCGGCCTGGGAGCACCCTTTAGCATAACGGCTATTACCTCCGGATAATTTATATCATAGGTCTTGCTTAAGAGCTGTTTAACTAATTCCGGCCCGCCCTCGCCTACGGCCATGCAGCCAAGCGCACCATAACGCGTATGGCTGTCCGAGCCTAAAACCATTTTGCCGCAGCCCGCCAATTCCTCTCTGGCATAGGAATGTATAACCGCGATATGCGGAGGCACAAATATTCCGCCATACTTGCGCGCCGCCGTATAGCCGAAAACATGGTCGTCCTCGTTCAGCGTCCCCCCAACGGCGCAAAGGCTGTTATGGCAGTTAGTCAGCGCATAGGGCACGGGAAACTCCTTTAGTCCGCTTGCACGAGCAGTCTGAATAATACCAACATAGGTTATATCATGTGAGGTTAAAGCGTCAAATTTCAATTTGAGGCTGCGCATATTCCCCGAGGTATTATGAGCCGAAAGTATCTGATACGCCATAGTGCGCTTAGATGCGCCGCCATCGTCGTTATAATTTTTTATAATCTCTCTTCCATCTTTAATAAATGTCTTTTCCCAGTTGCAGCTAATCATTAGTATTACTCCTTTATTACAGTATGACCAAATTCTTTCCGTAAGCTTTTTTGAAAATATTTCCGCTGGTAAGCGCATCCTTTATTTCCAGCGAAGCGTCAGCCGTAGCGGCAGTCTTAACTATTACCGAATCGCCCAGAATATCACAGCTTACGCCCGTTATAACGCCCGACATGCATCTGTCAAAGCTCTCCGCAATCCTGATGAGCACTCCCAGCTTGTTGATTATATCAATATCCGCGCCGTTAATTATATCTCCGTATTTAATATAGTCCTTTTTCATTTCCTCCTTACGGTGAAAAGCCGCTATAAAGGAAGCCATAAGCCTGTCCCTGTGATTCAGCCCGTAAAGATTGCCGTTAATCATCATATAAAAGGTATGCTTATGATGGTCGTAATATTTTATTCGCTGGCCTATATCATGCAGCATTCCAGCCGCCCTTATAAGCCGCAGATAGGAATTGGGCAGCTTATGAAGCTGGCGCAGCTGCTCGAACATGGAGACCGCTATCTGAGTTACCCTTTCGGCATGCTCCGGATTCTCATTATATTGTCCCGAAAGATTCTTCAAGCTGAAATCCAGGACGTTGGGAGTAGGCTTTACGGCAAGCTGCGGGTCTATATGCTCAAAAATTATTCCCTCCCGCATACCTGTGCAGCTTACATAAATATCGCTGCTGTTTATACGCTTTATCAGAGAGGTCATGGCCGCCAGAGCGCCCAGGAATATATCCGCGCGCTCGTTGGATAACCCCTTTATCTTCATTCTGCCGTCTAAATCCAGTTTTTTAACGCCCTCGTATACTAAATTTACTTCCTTTTCCGTCATAAAATAATTATGCGCTACATCCAGACTGTATTTTTTCTTTTTGCGCAAGATTTTACCCACGTTTCTAAACGAGCCGCCTACGCCTATAAGAGGCAGATTGGATATATTCTGAAGCCAGGGCAATTCGTCAAACTGCGCTGAAATAAATTCCTCTATAGCGTCCATCTGCTCAGGCTGCACCTTATCGTGCAGTCCAAACTGCTCGGTAAGAGTTACCGTGCCAAAAGGCAAGCATGCGAGATTCTTAACCTGGCGCTTCTCAAAATGCACCAGTTCTACCGTACCGCCGCCTATATCCATAATAACGCCCGCGTCTATATCAATTGTATTTATAACGCCCTGATAGACGTAAATCGCCTCCTGCTCGCCTGTAAGCAAAGTAAGATTTATTCCCGTCGCGGCGTAAACCTCGTCCAGCAAGCTGCGCTGATTGGCCGCGCGACGCACCGCGGCGGTAAGCACAGGAATAACCTCGGTTATATCATTGGCCATACACAGGCGTTTAAACATCTGAAGAGTTTTGATAAGCTGCTGTATCCGTCTAGGTCTGATTATATTATCCTGAGTCATGTCTGAAATAAGTCTGACAGGCTCTTTAAGCTCATCCACAATCCGATAGGAGCCGTTATCGTAAAGATTAACCACCACCATTCTAGTTGTATTGGAGCCTACATCAATTACCGCAAGCTTTTTCATTTGTCATCTCTCCTTTATCACTACGGCTCATGCCGGTTATATAGCAAAATTTATATTCAACCCTTTTTCAGAGCTTTCTGCGGACAGCGCTCAACGCACTTAAAACACCCTATGCATTTATCGTTATCAATAACTGGCAGATGATTTATAATTGTTATAGCGCCCTGCTCGCATACCTTGGCGCACAGCCCGCAGCCCACGCAGCCAGCCGTACATACATCCTTAACCCTCCTACCCATTTCCCTGGCGCTGCAGGGAACATATACGCGAGTATTAAGCGGCAGAATGCTTATTAGTCCGTGGGGGCACTCTTTAACGCACAGCCCGCAGGATATGCATTTAGCCTTATCCACCTCAGGCACTCCATGCTCGTTAAGGCTTATAGCCTGAGACGGACACACCTTAGCGCAGCTCAGCAGACCAACGCAGCCATACGGACAGCCCTTTTTCCCATCGGCAGCCGCGGCCCGGCAGTCGGCCAGCCCCTGATAATCAGCCCTATCCTCGCAGCGTTTTCCCCCATGACAGCCGATAAAAGCCGCCGTAGGAAAAACCGCCTTAGCCTCCACGCCTAAAATTTCCGCTATCCTTCTGCGGTTTTCCTGGCTTGCCACAGGGCATTGAGAAATATCCGCTCTGCCTTCGGACAGGGCCTTAGCCATGGCTCCGCAGCCTGCAAAGCCGCAGCTGCCGCAATTTGCGCCTGAAAGCAGGGACAATATTTCCTCCTGCTTTTTATCCATGGGAACGGCAATATATTTATCTGCAAGCGCTAAGGCCAGCCCCAGAATTAAGCCCAGCCCAGCGACAATACATACGCTGGCAATAAAAACCGTCAAATCCAGCCCTCCCTTATTTCATCATTCCCGAAAAGCCCAGAAACGCAAGGGACATAAGCCCGGCAGTCATTAACGCTATAGGCTTGCCCCGCATGGCGCGGGGAAGATTTACCGTCTCCTGACGCTCCCGTATGGCCGCCATCAATACAAGGGCCAGAGTAAAGCCCAGCGCCGCGCCTATGCCCAGCGCCAGAGATTCTATTATATCATATCCATTGTCAATATTCAAGATGGCGGCGCCCAAAACGGCGCAATTTGTTGTAATTAACGGAAGATAAACGCCTAACGCCTCATAAAGAGTAACGCTTACCCGTTTTATTATCATCTCTACCAACTGCACAAGGGAGGCGATAACCAATATAAATACCAACGTGCGCAGATACGTAACGTCGAATCTGACCAGCACATAATTATACAAAACATTAGTTATAACCGAGGCTAAGGCCATTACAAAGGTAACTGCCGCTCCCATACCCACGGCGGTTTTAACCTTGTTGGAAACGCCCATAAACGGGCATATTCCCATAACCCTGGAAAATACGAAATTATCTACTATTATCGCGCTTACTATTATGCCCAGAATGTTTATTACTCCGTCCATCAGCTCTTACTCCCCCTTTTATTGCGTACAGCGGCTAAAACCGCCAAAACCGCGCCCAAAGTAATGAAGCCGCCGGCAGTCATGGTAAAGCCGCTTATCGCGGGCACTTCCTGAGGCAGCAAACGGAAGCCAAAGATACTGCCCGAGCCCAAAAGCTCGCGTATGCTCCCAATTATAGTAAGCGCTACAGTAAAGCCCGAGCCGGTACCCAGCGCGTCGGCCGCCGAGGCAAGCAGCCCGTTTTTAGAAGCAAAGCTCTCGGCGCGCTCCAAAATAATGCAGTTAACCACAATCAGCGGTATAAATATGCCCAGGGAAGCGTTAAGCGAGGGCAGAAAAGCCTCCAGAAGCATCTGAACTATAGTTGAAAAGGAGGCTATTACCACTATAAAGCAGGGTATACGCACCTGGTCGGGAATAAATTTCCTCAGCATAGATACCAGCAGACTCGAGCAAAGCAGCACAAATATAACCGACGCCCCCATGCCCAGGCCGTTTATAGCCGAAGTGGTAACCGCCAGGGTCGGACACATGCCCAGCACCATAACAAAGGTAGGATTGTTGGTTATGGCGCCCTCTTTAAAAATCCGAGCCAATGATTTTTTATTCTGCTCCATTATCCATTAATCCTCCCATCAGATATTTTTCCATATATAAGCGCGCCGTATCTACCGCCTGAGTTACTCCGCGGGAAGAAACAGTCGCCCCGGTAATAGGCGTTATATCCTCGCCCAAAGCTATTTCGCCCTGCAATCCATTGAATTGTCCCAGAAATTCCTCTTCAGTAATTTTAGCTCCCAGATTAGGAGTCTCGCTGTGCGAGCCTACTATAACGCCTATAATTTTTCCCGCAGCGTCAAACCCCACTCTCAAAGCTATGTCCCCGCCGTATCCCTGCGCGCGTATTATAACTATGCCGCCGGCATACTCGCCCTCCTTAAGCGCAATATAAGCGCCGTCAACACGGTCGAATTTTTCCTCAGCCTCCACCGTTTGGGATATATACTCAGCCCCTGGAATAAGCTGCTGAAGAGCGTTTTGTATTTCCTGACGCTCATTTTCAGCAATTCTGCCCGCCGTTAACGCGTTTACTCCCGCTAAAGCCGCAACGCATATAAGACAGACAAAAAACAAACGGAAGGTTATGCTTAAAATCTTTTTCATTTGCCCTTCACCTCACCATAAATACGAGGCCTTATATATTTATCCAGCAGCGGAGTAACCAGATTCATAAGCAGTATGGCGAACATAGTGCCTTCAGGCCAGGATGAAAACTGTCTTATAAGAATAGTAAGCAGACCGCAGCCGGCCGCAAAAATCACCTGACCGGCAGGAGTTATCGGAGTAGTCGCATAATCGGTAGCCATAAATACCGCTCCAAAGAGCAGCCCTCCCGAGAGCAAATCCGCTATAACTCCGCATTCGCGTCCCAGCAGAAAAGAAGTCATGGCCGCCGCCCCAAGCATTATGACCGGAATGCGCCAGGATATAACCCTGCGGGCCAGCAGATAAACCAGTCCCAGCAGAATAGCCCATTTGCAGGTTTCGCCTAAAGCGCCTCCGTAATTGCCCAGAAAAAGCTCCCAAAGGCTGAGCGAGCCGGGATGATAGCCTATATCCAGAGGAGTCGCTCCCGTAACGGCGTCCAGAACCGGCTGATTATACTGCGTGCTGCTGAAAACGCCGGCAAAGGAAAGAAACATAAACGCACGGCCGGCCAGCGCGGGATTTAAAATATTGGCTCCCAGCCCGCCGAAGCATTGCTTAGCTATAACTATGGCAAAAGCGCTGCCCAGAATTATTACATATACCGGCGCGCCTACCGGCAGCACTAATGCGTAAAGCAAGCCTGTAACCACGGCGCTTAAATCGCTCACAGTATTCTTCCGCTTCATAATTTTTAAGCAGATATATTCGCTGGCGACGGCGGTAAGTATAGAAAGCCCCATAACCAGCAAGCTTCTATAGCCAAAAATAAAAATTGAACAGACCGCCGCGGGCACAAGAGCGAGAATAACGTCCAGCATTATCCTCCTAGTTGTATCCTTATGCCGTATATGCGGGGACGAGGATATCTTCAATTTATTCATTTTGCCGCCCTCCCCCTTTTTATAACCGCGGCCTTGGCCAGACGCAGGGACTGCATAAGATACCGCTTAGCAGGACATATAAAAGTGCAGCTTCCGCATTCAATGCAATCCTTAATATGCCATTTTTCGCATTCATCCAATTTATCAGACCGTGAAAAAGCGTCCAGTACTGAAGGAACCAAGCCTATCGGACATACCTGAGCGCACCGCCCGCAGCGTATGCAGGGCGATTCCTCCGGCAGAACAGCTTCTTCCTCGCCCAACAGAAGCAGACCGGACGTGCCTTTAACCACGGGGGCATACAAATCAGCCGCGGACGTGCCCATCATAGGTCCGCCTGAAATAACCTTCGCCACCTTGTATTCATCAATATTGAGATAATTAAGAACGTCTATTATCCTGGTCCCCAATGGGATATAAAGATTATAGCCGTCCCCCAAAGCGCCGCCCGCTACTGTAGTTATCCTGCCCGTTACCGGCTCTCCCTTTACCGCCGCAGCATAAAGCGCCGCGGCAGTAGCCACGTTCTGCACAACGCAGCCTATGGCAGACGGCAGACTGCCCGAAGGCACCTGGCGGCGGGTAAGCTGATATATAAGCTGCTTTTCCGCTCCCATAGGATAGCGTTTAGGCAGAGAACACACCTTTATTTCAGGAAACTGAGCGGCCTGAGCAGTCATGATTTTAATAGCTTGGGGCTTATTGCTCTCAATGCCTATCAGAATTTTAGGCGCGCCCACGGCCATTGCCGAAAGCCGGGCGCCCAGAAGTATATCCTCAGGATACTCAATCATAAGCCGGTTATCGGCCGTCAAATATGGCTCGCATTCAGCGCCGTTAATTATAAGAAAATCAATTTTATCCTTTGTAGACAGCTTTACATGAGTAGGAAATGCCGCTCCGCCCATACCAGCAAGGCCCATTTTTTCAGCGGCCGAAATAACATCCTCACGGGACGGAGAATGGTTGGAAATTAATTCCGCGCGTTCATAATTATTGTCGTTATCAATGACGATAGTGGGAACCGGCTTGCCTGCAAAATTATTATAATTTGCAATTTCAGCCACTTTGCCAGAAACGCTTGAATGTATATTAGCGCTTACCTGCCCGCCCTTAGCCGCTATAAGCTCGCCCAAACGCACAAACTGCCCCTTTTTCACAATGGGCTCCGCAGGGCTGCCCAAATGCTGAACCAGAGGAATATACACTCTTTCGGGCGCAGGCATGACCTCTATGGGCTTTTCAGCCCAGGTTATGGCGTTTTCCTGCTTATGAGTCAGCGGATGAATGCCCCCCTTGTTTCTAAACACAATATATTCCTCCTAATAAAATTCGTTTTATTATAACATATTTTATTCTCTTTGAAAATACCAAATATTAATAACAGCACGCGTTTTATATAAAAAACAAGACGCTTGCCCATATGAATAAAATGTTATATACTATTTGAGGCTGTTGTATAAAGTATAATGTGCGACGCCATTATATGCTTAACCTCAGTTTACAAAAAACCGCACGGTCAGAATGCATTTGATTTGCATACTGAAACGTTAATTTCGCGCCGCATACGTCCGCGCCCATTAAGAATAACACGGAAAAGGAAGAATTTATCCTGTTTTGAGGCGTGCAGTTCCTTGTAAACTGAGAGTAATGCGTAATAAAAAGCCGCCGCGAGTCATATATATAGCGCAGGCATGCCTCAGGCTGAAGACACGATAACTTCTAGAGCTGAGCCGCGCTTAAACGGAACTAATCAAACCGGCTTGAAACGACTGACCCGCAGTCTCTATATTACGGCGCCTTTTATGGACGACAGCGCTGACGGCGGAAAGCTCCGCCCGCGTAAAATCGCCCAGTCCGCATCGCCTGGGCAATGCAATCAGAGTAATAGAATGTGCCGCAGCAGGGTGAACTGCTAGGTTTTGCCGCGTTATCATCCTAGAAAAAAAACGATATTTCAAAACTGTGCAGCAAGGTGGAAGCAGCGGGCATTGAAAGAAAAAACGCATTACATTTTGATTGTATTGTCTATGCAAATATACAAATAAAACGAGGTATTTATGGAAAACAAAAACACACCCATACAGACGGAAGCGCTCCAAAAAATGACTCCTGTGCAGTGGCTGCTGCGCTTGCTGCAGGGCGCTATTATAGGCGCCGGCGCCGTACTGCCTGGAATAAGCGGCGGAGTGCTGTGCGTAATTTTCGGAATATATCAGCCCATGATGGAGCTGCTTGCGCACCCATTTAAAATGTTCAAAAAATACTATATGATGTTTATTCCCATACTGCTGGGAGTAGCCGCCGGCTTTTTTCTTCTGGCTAAATTACTTAGCCTGCTTTTCAACGCCAATGAAACAATTATGATTTGTATTTTCATTGGGCTTATAGTGGGCACTCTGCCCTCCCTATACCGCGAAACCGGCCAGCAGGGCCATCCTAAATCCGCCTGGATAGCTTTTGCCATAGCTTTTATAATACTATATGCTCTGCTTATGTTCCTCAAGCTGGGCGGAAAGCTGAATATCACCCCTAATATAGGATGGTTTCTCTTCTGCGGAATAATTTTCGGCATAAGCATAATCGTACCTGGCATGTCCTTTTCCTCCCCCCTCATGGCGCTGAGCCTGTACGAGCCTATGATTAACGCCATAACCGCCTTTTCCCTTGAAGCAATTATTCCCATAGGAATAGGCACGATATTGGTTATCGTAGCTCTTTCCCGTGCTGTAAATTATCTTTTTGCCAAGCATTACGCCGTCGCCAGTCATATAATTCTTGCCGCCGTTCTCGCTACAACTCTTTCTATTATTCCCTTTCAGTTTAACGGCGTCGGACATTTTATTATATGCATCGTCTGCGCCGCGGCCGGCTTCTTTGCCGCATGGGGCCTAGATAAAATCAGCAATAAATATCTTTCTCAAAATAAATAAGACTTTTAGGCGCAATTCGGCTCAAAATCCCTTAAGAGGCTAATTGCGCTTTTTTATTTCGGATGCTAATATTTAACGTTGCAAAATAAAGGAATATGGATATAGGCAAAGCACAGCGTCGGATAATGTTAGCGGTACATTCAAAAGCATTTACTGACGCGCGTTCAAAACAAAAATCCGCGGCCGCAGGCGCCCGGATTTTTCTTGCGGCCAATAAAGCTTGCGCTTAAATACCGGCGCTTAAAAATCGATAACGCTGAAGCTAAAGCGCCGTTTGCCAGCAGCGCATTAAATATACCCATTTGCAGCATCCAGGCATATATTAATTAATTGGAGGGCCGGCGGCTGTGCCGGCAGTTTATAGCTATGAGCAAAAAAAGAGGAAATTATGAAATAGATATGTGCAACGGACCAATTTTTAAGAAGGTCGTGCTTTTTGCATTTCCGCTGATGCTCTCAGGCATATTGCAGCTGCTTTACAATGCCGCAGATATAATTGTAGTCGGGCAGTTCTCCAGCAGCGACGCAATGGCCGCGGTAGGTTCAACCTCCTCTCTTATCAATCTGCTGACCAATGTATTTATAGGTCTTAGTATAGGCGTAAGCGTCCTTATCTCCAAATTTTACGGCGCCGGCCAGCAAAAAGATATATTTGAAACGGTACATACCGCAATCGGCCTGAGCCTTATATGCGGAATATTGGTGGGCATACTGGGCTTTATATTTGCCGGCACCATGCTGGAATGGATGGATTCGCCCGAAAACGTGCTTCCCAAAGCAACCCTTTACATGAAGATATATTTTTTAGGCATGCCCGCCTTTATGATATATAATTTTGGGAGCGCCGCCCTGCGCGCTGTAGGCGATACCCGACGTCCATTATACTATTTGACCATTTCCGGGATAATCAACATACTGCTTAATCTTTTATTTGTAATTGTATTTAATTTAAGTGTTATGGGCGTAGCTTTAGCTACTATAATTTCTCAGTATATTTCCGCTTCTCTGATAATATGGTGTTTGGTAAAAACAGACGGAGCGTGCAGGCTCAGCCTAAAGCATATAAGAATTCACTTCAGAAAGCTGGGCGCTATACTGCGCATAGGCCTGCCCGCCGGAATACAAAGCTCTCTTTTTTCCATATCCAACGTGCTTATACAGTCCTCCGTCAATTCCTTTGGTTCCACGGTAATGGCCGGCAATACCGCCGCCGCAAGTCTGGAGGGGTTTGTTTATACCGCTATGAATTCCATGTCTCAGGCTTCCCTTTCCTTTACGGGACAAAATTTCGGCGCAGGCCAGCTTAAGCGTATAAAGCGCATAGCCGGCATATGTCTTGCAAGCGTAAGCGTGGTTGGTTTAATTCTGGGAATGGCCTTCTATCTCCTGGGAACTCCTTTAAGCCGAATATATTCGCCCGACCAGGCGGTTATAGATGTAAGCCTTACCCGTCTTGAAATCATATGCACAACCTATTTTCTCTGCGGCATAATGGAAGTGCTTGTAGGCCTTCTGCGCGGCATGGGCCAATCCCTGCTGCCTACGACAGTTTCTCTGCTCGGAGCCTGCGCTTTCAGGGTGCTTTGGATATATACGGTTTTTGCCTCGGATAAGACTCTGACCACACTCTATATCTCCTATCCTATATCCTGGCTATTAACTTCTTTTATACATCTGGTCTGCTTCTTTATAGTGTATTTTTATAATAAACGCAAGCTGCTTAAAGCCGGTATGCAGGAAATTACCGGCTGAGTTATTAAAAAGCTTGCAGACAGGAATATATTAGTGACATCCCAGCGGCCGGCAGCAACGGCTGCTTAACATATAGAAGCTGTCGTACCCATAGTTCCTGCAATTATATTTACCCTTTTATATAATATTGCTAAGAATAGGAATAGCTGCTAAATAAAACTTCACAGTATAGCTATTTATAACAGAAACGTCTAAAAATACTAAAGCTAGACTTGCATTTTTTCATAATCAAATTATCTCAATTTTTATCAAGCAGTCACTCTGCAAATAACGTTTTGGTTAAGTTACACGAATTGTTTTCGCACCATCGCCGAATAATTATCATACTGTTGAAACCCATATCTCGTATAAAAAGAAATGGTTTTTGGATCAGACGGCATAATTTTGACATAGAGCAGATCCTTGAAGCAATCCATAATTTGTTTCATCAGTTCATCTCCTATATGTAAACCCTGATATTCAGGGCCTACCAGAAGATAGTGCAGAAATGCAACAGTTTCGCCATCGTCAAGCGCGCGCACAAGTCCTACCAGCTTGTCTCCATCCCAAGCCGAAATAACATGAGTGGAATTTTGCATAGCTCGGGTAAGCTTTTCGGGATACCTTCCCGATTCCCAATTAACAGATAAAAACAATCGCTGTAGTTCAGCGACAGAAAAAACTTTTGTACTTTTATACCCTCAGTTTACAAGGAACTACACGCCTCAAAACGGGATAATTTCTTCATT
>OGCQ01001408.1_pt1 | contig 29715 bp, 25 predicted proteins | sample 1570161 | NCBI WGS metagenome assembly OGCQ01 (sample SAMEA4384402, study PRJEB24528) | human gut metagenome
TTTACGCAAGGAACGATGAAGTCATCACAGAATTCATCAATGATATTTTCAATATATAATTTAGAAGCTCCGGAAAGTTTTGCTCTTTCATCCAGTCCGTCCAATTCTTCTCCCTGTCCACAATCGATGCAACAGCAGATAACGTCATAGTTAAATGTTTCTTTCAGCCACGGGATAATTGCTGTAGTATCAAGACCACCTGAATATGCTAATACAACTTTTTCTTTACTCATTTTATTGCCTCCTGAATGTATTTTATCAATTTCTGTTTTCTCAGTTTCTTGAGTTCTAAAGATTTCTGCTTTAACAAGCTAAAACATACTATACACCACATTTTATAATTATGCAAGTATTATTTTAAAAAAATGAATAAAATGCATAAAGACACACATAATAAACAAAAAGAATGCATAAAACAATAGGCTATAAGAAGAAATATACAAGATATGATGAAAAGAATGAAATAAGAAGAAAATCAAAAAAATATTTAGGCCAATATCATCGCCTTTTTTATATATCTTTATATAGTAGGAAAATACTATATACAAACTTTTTTGAAAAAACACTTGCATATTATACATGGAAGATGTATTATTATGCAAGTAAAGCAGGGAAAGTGTATTTTTATACATTCAATTTCAGGAAATACTTTACATCCCGATTAAAGTGGTATATTATAAGGAGAAATGATTGCGGTAACACGTTACCACAGTACAGTAAATATGCAATTCCCAGGGAACTTCTATTGGCTCCCATGGAAATGGTAAAAGAAAGGACTTGAGAACGATGATTAAGGTCGGAATTATTGGAGCAACCGGTTATGCAGGCGGCGAGCTCGTAAGAATATTGATGGGACATAAAGATGCAGAGATTGTCTGGTACGGATCCAGAAGTTATGTAGATCAGAAATATGCAGATGTATATAGAAACATGTTTCAGATTGTAGATGCAAAATGCATGGATGATAACATGGATGAGCTTGCCGAGCAGGTAGATGTGATCTTCACAGCAACCCCGCAGGGACTGTGTGCATCTCTGATCAATGAAGAAATCCTTTCAAAGACAAAGATCATTGATCTCAGTGCAGATTTCCGTCTGAAAGATGTGAAGGTTTACGAAGAGTGGTATAAAATCGAACACAAAGCACCGCAGTATATTGATGAAGCTGTCTATGGATTGTGCGAGATCAACCGGGACAAAGTGAAGGATGCACGTATCGTGGCCAATCCGGGATGTTATACAACATGTTCTATCCTGACAGCATATCCGCTTGCAAAGGAAGGACTGATCGATATGAGCACTCTGATCATCGATGCGAAGTCTGGAACTTCAGGAGCAGGAAGAGGAGCAAAGCTTCCGAATCTTTACTGTGAAGTGAATGAAAATATCAAAGCATATGGAGTAGCTACACATCGCCATACACCGGAGATTGAAGAACAGCTCGGATATGCAGCAGGAGAGAAAGTTGTATTGAACTTTACACCGCATTTAGTTCCAATGAATCGTGGAATTCTTGCGACAGAGTACGCAAAGCTTACGAAAAAAGTTACATATGAAGAAGTAAAAGCAATTTATGATAAATATTATGCAGATGAGAAATTTGTTCGTGTTCTAGAGAAAGATCAGTGTCCGGAGACCAAATGGGTAGAAGGAAGCAACTATGTAGACATTGGATTTAAGATCGATGAGAGAACAGGACGGATCATTATGATGGGAGCTATTGATAACCTTGTAAAAGGTGCCGCAGGACAGGCGGTTCAGAATATGAATCTGCTGTTTGGTCTTCCGGAGAGTGAAGGACTTGAACTCGTTCCGATGTTCCCATAGGTTATATTGATAAAGGTGGTATGTATGATACGTGTAATGACAATAGAGGATTATGATGAAGTATATAAATTGTGGAAGAAGATCCGGGGATTCGGAATCCGCAGTATCGATGATTCGAAAGAAGGCGTCGAACGTTTTCTGCGGCGTAATCCGACAACGAGTTTTGTCGCAGTGAAAGAAGGAAAAATCGTCGGAAGTATTCTCTGTGGTCATGATGGAAGACAGGGAAGTCTCTATCATGTATGTGTGGATGAGGCATACCGAAGACATGGAATCGGAAAAGACATGGTCGTGCATAGCATGAAAGCTCTTCAGGAAGAGAAAATTAATAAAGTCTGCCTGATCGCATTTGCACAGAATAATGTAGGAAATGCATTTTGGAATACAATCGGATGGACGGAACGACTTGATGTGAATTATTATGATTTTATTTTAAATGAAGAAAATATTACAGCATTTAATGAACAGTAGAAAGGAAGCAGATCATATGAAGATTATCGAAGGCGGAGTTACCGCAGCAAAAGGATTTGAAGCAGCGGCAACAGCAGCAGGAATCAAATACCAGGGACGTACAGATATGGCGATCATTTACAGTGAGAAACCGTGTAAAGTTGCCGGAACATTTACAACGAATGTAGTAAAGGCAGCTCCGGTGAAGTGGGACAGACAGATTGTAGAGAGCAAACAGAAATCACAGGCAGTTATTGTAAACTCCGGAATTGCAAATGCGTGTACCGGAGAGGAAGGTATGAAATACTGTGAAGAGACAGCAAAAGAGGCAGGAAAAGTTCTTGGAATCGATGAGAAAGGTGTTCTTGTAGGTTCTACAGGAGTCATCGGAATGCAGATCCCAATCGATAAGATCAAAGCCGGAATTACAGAACTTGCCAAGGGAAAGAAAGCTGATCTGGCAAGTGGAACAGAAGCTGCAAAAGCAATCATGACAACTGATACGAAGAAAAAAGAAGTTGCGGTTACATTTATGGCAGGAGATACAGAAGTAACGATCGGAGGAATGGCGAAAGGTTCCGGAATGATCCATCCGAATATGTGTACAATGCTTGCATTTATTACAACGGATGCAAAAATTTCCAAAAAAGCACTTCAGGCGGCAATGAGCAGTGATGTTGAGGATACTTATAACATGATTTCTGTTGACGGAGATACTTCAACAAATGATACAGCACTTCTTCTCGCGAATGGAATGGCCGGAAATGAGAAGATCAAAGAAGGCACACCGGAATTCGATGCATTCAAAGAGGCTCTTCATTATGTAAATGAGACACTTGCGAAGGCAATGGCGGGAGACGGAGAAGGTGCAACAGCACTTTTTGAAGTAAAGGTTGTCGGAGCACAGACAAAAGAGCAGGCAAAAGTTCTTGCAAAATCTGTTGTATGCTCGAATCTTACAAAGGCTGCAATCGCAGGACACGATGCAAACTGGGGAAGAATCCTTTGTGCAATGGGATATTCCGGAGCGCAGTTTGATCCGGAGCAGGTAGATCTTTTCTTCGAGAGCTGTGCAGGAAAGCTTCAGATCATTGCTAATGGAACAGCAACAGATTATAGCGAAGAAAAGGCAACAGAGATCCTTTCACAGGAAAAAGTGACAGCCATTGCTGACTTGAAAGCCGGAGATGCAGAAGCTACTGCGTGGGGCTGTGACCTGACACATGGATACATTGATATCAATGCGGATTACAGAAGTTGATTTATAGAGAAATTATTATTTCTTTAAAGACGCTGAAAAGATAAAAAAGGGAGACAGAAAAAATGACAAGCAATATGCAGAAATATCTGGATAAAGCGCAGGTGCTGATCGAGGCACTGCCTTATATCCAGCGCTTTAACCGTAAAATCATCGTAGTAAAATATGGCGGAAGTGCCATGGTGGATGAAAGTCTGAAACGCAGAGTAATCGAGGATGTTACACTTCTGAAACTGTGTGGATTCAAACCGATCATCGTGCATGGCGGTGGTAAGGAAATCAGCAAGTGGGTTGGAAAAGTCGGAAAAGAAGCAGAGTTTATCAACGGACTTCGAGTGACAGATGCAGAGACAATGGAGATTGCTGAGATGGTTCTGGGACGCGTGAATAAGAGTCTTGTACAGCTTGTAGAGAGTCTTGGCGTGCGTGCGATCGGAATCAGTGGAAAGGATGGAAATCTTCTCCAGGTTGAGAAGAAGTTTTCAGACGGACAGGATATCGGATTCGTAGGAGATGTCAAGAAAGTAAATGCAGAGATTTTGTATGACCTTCTGGAAAAAGATTTCCTTCCGATCATTTGCCCGGTTGGTATGGATGAGGAATACAATACTTATAATATCAATGCTGATGATGCAGCTTGCGCAATCGCCCGTGCAATGAAAGTTGAGAAGCTTGCATTCCTGACAGATATTGAAGGTGTTTATAAAGATCCAAAAGATCCTTCTACATTGATTTCTGAACTGGAGGTCAAAGAAGCCAAGGAATTGATTGCTGACGGATATATTGGAGGTGGAATGCTTCCAAAGCTTCAGAATTGTATTGATGCGATTGAAAGTGGTGTATCCCGTGTTCATATTCTGGATGGAAGAATCCCACATTGTCTGTTGCTTGAAATCTTTACAAACAAAGGAATCGGTACAGCAATTTTAAATCAGAAAGAAAGCAGGTATTATGATGGTGAACAGTAAAATACAGGCGGCAGAAGAGAACCTGATCCATGTATACAATCGATTTCCGATTGCACTGGATCACGGAGAAGGAATGTATCTGTATGATACAGAAGGAAAAGAATATCTTGACTTTGCAGCAGGATTTGCTGTGTCTGGACTTGGATATGATAATAAAGAACTGAATCAGGCATTAAAAGATCAGATTGATAAGTTATACCATACATCAAATCTTTATTTCCACGAGAGCTGTGGAGAGGCAGCAAAAGAATTAAACCGCATTTCCGGAATGGACAGAGTTTTCTTTACAAACAGTGGCGGAGAGGCAAATGAAGGTGCTCTGAAAGCGGCAAGAAGATATGCTTACACAAAGAAGACAGGAAGATATGAATTTATAGCGATGCAGAATTCTTTCCATGGAAGAAGCTTCGGAGCAGTTTCTGTGACAGGACATGATTCTTATCGTGAACCGTTTGAGCCGGTTGTTCCAGGTGTAAGATTTGCAGAGTTTAATGATCTTGACAGTGTGAAAGCACTGGTAAATGATAAGACTTGTGCAATTATTTTGGAACCGCTGCAGGGTGAAGGCGGAATCAATCTTGCGACACAGGAATTTATGGAAGGAATCCGTAAGATCTGTGATGAAAATGGAATCCTGATGATCTGTGATGAAGTGCAGTGCGGAATGGGAAGAACCGGAAATATGTTTGCATGGCAGGGATTTGGTGTAAAACCGGATATTCTGACTATGGCGAAAGCAATCGGAAACGGAATTCCGGTCGGTGCATTTGCAATGACGGAAGAAGTGGAAAAATATTCTCTTCAGCCGGGAGATCACGGCGCAACTTATGGAGGAAATCCACTGGCATGTACAGCTGTTAAGACAGTGATCGAGATTTTTGAACGTGAAGATATTGTAGGACATGTAAATCAGGTTGCTCCATATCTGACAAAAAAACTGGATGAGCTTGTGGATGAACTGGACTGTGTAGTCAGAAGAAAAGGAAAAGGTCTGATGCAGGGAATCGAGATCACAAAACCGTTGGCCGAAGTGAATAAGAAGACAATTGAGGAAGGACTTCTGATCATTCAGGCGCAGGGAAATGTGATCCGTTTTGTTCCACCGCTGATCGTAGAAGAAAAGCATATTGATGAGATGATCGAAAAACTGAAACGTGCACTTGCATAAGAAATCTTATACATAAAAAAGCCGGCATTTGCTTATACTATTTCTATAGGGAGGTATGAGCTTATGGCCGGTTTTTTGATTGCACTGCTATCAGGTGCGCTGATGAGTGTACAGGGAGTGTTCAACGCGCAGGTGACAAAGACGACAGGAATCTGGGTAAGCAATGGGTGGGTGCAACTTTCAGCATTTCTTTTGTGTCTGTTTGTCTGGCTGGCAACAGGAAGAGACTCTGTTGCAGCACTTATGGAAGTCCAGCCGCGCTATATGTTGCTGGGAGGTGTGATCGGAGCAGGGATCACATGGACTGTCATTAAAAGTGTGGATGCTCTGGGACCTGCAAGATCAGCACTTTTCATTGTTGTTTCCCAGCTGGCGGTTGCTTATCTGATCTCACTATCCGGAATGTTCGGGATGGAAAAAGAACCATTTTCATGGAGAAAACTGATTGGATTATTGATCGCAGCCGGTGGAATTGTTCTTTTCCAATGGAAATAGACAGTTTTGCGGGTATTGTAACAAGTCTGTAACAAAGTGTTAAATTGTCTATTGTATTTTTGAGAAAAATTCGTTACAATATTTATGTCCGGTTTTAAGGGGAAGTCTGACTGTCTGAGAACAGTGAGGCAATAGGATGAAGAACGGATGGAAGAAAATATGCAGATGCCGTAAAGGGCAGATGCTAAAAGGAATTGTATTGACTTTAACTTTGGCTTTTTTGACCATGGGATTGTGTGGCTGTGCAGAGAAGCATGACGCAGCGGAAGAAATTGAAGAGTTCACACTGGAGGGAGAATCTGATGTAGGAAAGAATTCCCAAAATTCCAAAACAGAGTCAGAAAAAGGATCTCAGGGTGGCACAGATGCAGAAGAAGGACTGCCGGAGACATTATATGTTCATGTATGTGGAGCTGTGAATGCTCCGGGGGTGTACGAACTGAGGACAGATGCACGGATTTACGAAGCATTGGAAGCGGCCGGTGGAATGACAGAGGATGCTGCCGCAGATTGGATCAATCAGGCAGAAGCTTTGAGTGATGGAGAGCGGATCTATGTGCCAACGCAGGAAGAAGCAGAGGAGTCAGCACAATCTGTTTCCGGTCAGTGGGCAGATCCGAATGGAAATGCAGGTGGATCAGTCAGTGATAAAATTAATATAAATACAGCCGCAAAAGAAGAATTGATGACCTTGAGTGGAATCGGAGCATCAAAGGCAGAGAGTATTCTGAAGTACAGGCAGGAGCATGGAAACTTTCAGAGTATAGAGGATCTCAAGAAGATCGAGGGAATCAAGGATGGTGTATTTAATAAGATAAAAGACGATATTACGGTATAGGAGCAGGCAGAAGAACGGCCAGAAAGAGGAGTATGAGCAAGAAGATATTAGTTGTTGATGATGAAAAATTAATCGTAAAGGGGATCCGGTTCAGTCTGGAACAGGAAGGAATGGAAGTGGATTGCGCTTATGATGGAGAAGAAGCATTAGAATATGCGAGAAGATGTGAGTATGATCTTGTACTTCTTGATGTCATGCTTCCGAAACTGGATGGTTTCCAGGTATGTCAGCAGATTCGTGAATTTTCAGATATGCCGATTGTTATGTTGACTGCCAAGAGTGAGGATATGGATAAGATCCTTGGTCTGGAATATGGTGCGGATGATTATATCACAAAGCCGTTCAATATTCTTGAAGTGAAGGCAAGAATCAAGGCAATCATGCGCAGGACAGCGAAACGCAAGGAAGAGCCGGCCGGAAGTCCGGTGCTTGTGAAAGGTAATATGAAGATTGATTGTGAAGGACGCCGTGTTTTCATCGGAGAACGTGAGATCAATCTTACAGCGAAGGAATTTGATGTGCTTGAGCTTTTGGCAATGAATCCGAATAAGGTTTACAGTAGAGAGAATCTGCTGAATCTGATCTGGGGATATGATTATCCGGGTGATGCAAGAACTGTAGATGTACATATCCGTCGTTTACGAGAGAAGATAGAACAGAATCCAAGTGAACCAAAATACGTACATACGAAGTGGGGAGTGGGTTATTATTTCCAGGGGTAAGAATACATTTTCATTTAAGAAAAAGATCTTTAACAATCTTAGATTCCGAATTTTTATTATGGTGCTTCTTGCCGGGCTTGTGCCCAGCGTAGTAGCACTATTTGGAATCGTAAAAGTCTATGAGTCACGTGCTGTGTCACTTCGAACAGCAGAAATTCAGAATCAATGTACAATTTTAACGAATCAGATCAGTGCGAGCCATTATTTTGAGGACACCTCACAAGAGGTGGTCAATGACAGCCTGAATCAGCTGACTAACATTTATAACGGAAGAGTTATGGTAATTGACGATCAGCTGAGGGTAGTCAAGGATACTTACAGTCTGGATGAGGGAAAGCTGGATGTATCTGAAAGTGTAGTGCGCTGTATGAAGGGGACGAGCACGAATAATTATGATAAGAAGAATCATTATATCGAGGTGACTGCACCGATTGCAATACCCGGAGATGATCAGATTCGCGGTGTAATGCTGGCAAGTGTTTCAACTGATAGTATTGAGGATTCTCTGGATGTATTATATACACAGGGGAGCGTGATTATTGGTCTTGTGATGATTTTTCTGACGATTGTTGCAGTGTTTGCAGCAGATCGTGTAGTACGTCCGCTGCATCAGATTGCAGCTACGATCGAGAATGTAAGTGCAGGGTATAGCGACGATGTTTTGCATGTGGATACATTTACAGAAACGAAAAGTATCAGTGAAGCAATTAATAAGATGATGGGAAGGCTGAAGCTTTTGGATGATTCCAGGGAAGAATTTGTATCCAATGTATCTCACGAACTGAAGACCCCGATGACATCGATGAAAGTACTGGCCGATTCACTTCTGGAGCAGGAGAACCTTCCGGTTGAGATGTATCAGGAATTCATGGGTGATATTGCAAAAGAGATTGACCGTGAGAATAAGATCATTACAGATCTTTTATCACTTGTGAAGATGGACAAGAAGGGGCAGACGCTGAATATTGAATCCATTAATATCAATGAACTTCTGGAACAGATTTTGAAGAGATTAAAACCAATTGCAGAGAAAAAGAATGTGGAGATCGTAATGGAGAGCTTTCGTCCGGTTACGGCGGAGATTGATGAGACAAAGCTGTCACTTGCGATTTCCAATCTGGTAGAAAATGCAGTAAAGTATAATCATGATAATGGATGGGTTCATGTATCATTGAATGCAGACCACAAATTTTTCTATGTAAAAGTAGAAGATTCAGGAATTGGAATTCCGAAAGAGGATCAGGCGCATGTTTTTGAACGTTTCTTCCGTGTGGATAAATCTCATTCCAGAGAAATCGGAGGAACAGGACTTGGACTTGCAATTGCGCGAAATGCTGTGATTGCACATAGAGGTGCGATCAAAGTATTCAGTGAAGAAGGCGAAGGAACAACATTTACTGTGAGAATTCCATTGATCTATACAGCTTCTTAGGAGAAAAGTTATGAAAAAAAGAAAAGGGATCGCAGTGTTGCTTATTCTGATTCTTTCTCTCGCAGTAACTGCGTGTGGGGATCGTTATGGAGTAAAGGAAGGCGAATCTTACATTTACTGTATGAATACAGATAAGACAGGACTTGTAAAGGTTGCAGCTAAGATCAGCGGCAATTCTGCGATAAAAAAGGCGGAATCTGTAATCGATGAGATGAAGAAACCAACGAATGAAATTGAATATACACAGGCAATTCCGGAACAGGTGAAATTGCTCGACTGTGCTTTAAAGGGCAGTATCCTTGAGATTAATTTCAGCGAAGAATATTATGAAGTGAAATCCTTAGATGAGAAACTGATGCGGGCAGCAATCGTGCAGTCACTGCTTCAGATTGACGGAATTGATGCGGTATCTGTCCGTGTGGAAGGGGAACCGCTCAAAGATAATGAGGGAAATGATGTTGGCTTAATGAATGAGGACGATATTGTTGATACGACAGGTTCTTCGTTAAGTTCTTATCAGAGTGATACATTGAAGTTATATTTTGCAGATCAGAATGGATCCAAACTGGTCAAGCAAGAGGTTGATGTTCATTACAGCAGTAATGTTTTGAAAGAAAAGCTGATTGTAGAAAAGCTGATGCAAGGTCCATCTGAGGAGGGGGCATATCCAACGATCAATCCGGCGGCTAATCTGTTGAGTGTAACGACAAAGGATGGAATCTGTTATGTGAATTTTGACAGCACATTTCTGATCAGTGCGTATGATGTACTGCCTGAGATCACGATTTATTCTATTGTGGATTCTCTTGTAGAGGGAACAGGAGTAAGGCAGGTACAGATTACGATCAATGGTGAATCGAATGCAAAATACATGGAGAAGGTGGACTTGTCACAGCCATTGAATGAAGAGCAGGACTGGATAGCAGCAGATAACAAAGAATGAGAAAACGCCCGCTCTGTATGGTATGTCTTATACTGCTTGCCATACAGCTTGTAAGAGTGAGTTTTTTACAGAATACAAAAGATCAGAAACCGTCCCTTGCAGAAACATTGATTTCAGATGAGAAAGATGTGATTTGCGAGGGCACGGTTTATAGAATTGAAAATAAATCACAATCAACTGCAATTTATCTGAAAGATGCGGTTGTTTCTTGTACAGATCAAAAGAGTAAGAATCAGATAATCAAAGAAAAGAAAATCCTTGTAACAATAAAAAATAATAAATCCGGTAAAAAAATCAGAATGAAAATAGGACAGAAGCTGAATGTGTGGGGGACAAAACAGTCGTTTCATCCGCCAAGGAATCCGGGTAATTTTAACCAAAAAAGTTATTATCAAAAACAGGGAATCCATGTTGGGGTTTTAACAAAGGCAGAACAGGTTGAGATAGTTTTGTCTGAAAAAGACAAGAACTGGATTGTATCGCGATGGAATAGCATACGGAATCAGCTGGACCGGCTGAAAAATTACTGGAACTGGAAGATTGTAAGCCAGATGGGAAAAACACATGGCGCGATGCTTTCTGCAATCTTGTTGGGAGAAAAGAGCGGACTTGATCCGGAGATGAAAAAATTGTATCAGAAGAACGGATTAGGACATCTGCTTGCAATTTCGGGATTACACATGTCACTGATCGGAATGTCTGTTTACCGGTTATTAAGAAGAATGGGAAATTCATTTCTGTTTTCCGGAATTGCCGGAGGAGGGATTCTGTTTTTTTATTTGGTTATGACAGGTCCACAGGTATCCAGTCTTCGTGCACTTCTTATGTTTTTTATCCGCATGGGGGCAGAAATTACCGGGAGAGATGTGGATCAACCTACAAGCCTGGCGGTTACAGCAGTTATTTTAAGCATATATCAACCGCTGTATCTGTTAGATGCAGCATTTTTACTTTCATTTGGTGCAATTCTTGGGATTTTATTATTGTACCCAATTTTTGAACAGAAAATACGTTTGAAAGCATGGGAAGGATTTAAGATTAGTTTAGCTGTTAATGGAATGCTTCTGGGAATCATGCTGTATTATTATTTTGAGGTGCCGCCGTATGCACTCGTTTTGAATGTTATTTTAATTCCGTTGTTTCCATTTGTGATGTTGACAGGTATAGGTGGAATTTTGTTTTCAGAATTATCGGGAACCGTAGGAAAAATTGGATTCAGAAGCTGTGATCGTCTGTTGTCCTTCTATGATAAATTATGTGAGCTGACATCAGCGCTTCCGGGCAGCAGGATCGTGACCGGACAGCCAGAGTTATGGTGGGTGCTTATTTACTATGGTGTGCTGTTGTTTTTGTGCTTCCTGTTTCATGCAATGAAAAATGAGACAGATAACCGGAGAAAACAGGCGGGATTTTCACTTCTTGTTTGTATTGTCATAGCAGGATCGATCTGCGGATGCGGAATACTCAATAATGATTCAAAAAACCTTCAGGTGACTGTTGTGGATGTTGGACAGGGGGACTGTATTTTTATAAGAGACAGGGAAGGAAAGAAAATGCTGGTGGATGGAGGGAGCAGTGATCTGTCTTCTGTCGGTACTTACCGGATAGAGCCGTTTCTATTATCGCAGGGGGTCAGAAAACTGGAGTATGTTTTTGTGACACATGGTGATGCGGATCACATCAATGGAATCCAGGAACTTCTGCAAAATCAGAAACAGGGAGTGGAAATCGATGCGCTTGTTCTGCCGCCGGAAGAATATATGGATGAGAAATTACTCCATCTTGCAGAAATAGCGAAAGAAAACGGGACGAGAGTGTTGACAATTTATGCCGGAGAAAAAGTAGGAACGTATTTAAAATACATCGCTCCGTTGACAACGAGGAAAAACGAGCGTATTCGTGGCAAGGAAGAGGAGATGCCTTGTCTGGAAGCGGGAAATGAAGCATCTGTTGTACTTGAATTGAAGGATGGGGCGTTTCAAATGCTTCTGACAGGAGATTTGGAAGGAAGAGGAGAGGAACAGCTGGTGGAAAGCGGAGCATTGGAAAGCTGTCCAATCTTAAAAGCAGGACATCATGGGTCAAAGAATTCGGGAAGTGAAGAATTTCTTCAGATTGTGAAACCCAGATTAACATTAATCTCAGCGGGGATAGAAAACCGCTACGGACATCCACATGAGGAGACGCTGGAACGCCTGCAGGAAATAGGAAGTGAAGTATTGTCCACGCAGGAATGTGGTGCAATTACACTAAGGAGCGATGGACGAAAAATAAAGGTTCACAAGTATTTATAAAACAGGAATAGGTGATAAAAAGGCTCTTGTCAAAGTGTTGGTTATTCATTTATAATAGAATAGTTATGAAGACCTTAAATGAAGATTTAAAATCAGGACAATTTAAGCAGGTATATCTTCTATGCGGAGAAGAAGGATATCTGAAGAAACAGTATAAGAACCGTTTTGTGAAGGCAATGATTCCGGAAGGTGATACGATGAACTATTCGTATTATGAAGGGAAGAATACGCCAGTGAAAGAAGCAATCGATCTTGCAGAGACCTTACCTTTCTTTGCAGAGCGCAGACTGATCGTATTTGAGAATACGGGATTTTTTAAAACTGCGGCAGGGGCAGATCTGGCGGATTATATTAAGGACATGCCAGAGACAACCTGTTTTATCTTTGTGGAAGAAGAGATTGATAAGAGAAATAAGCTCTATAAAGCAGTGAAATCAAAAGGATATATTGCAGAGCTGTCCACACAGGATGCAGGAACTTTGAAACGCTGGGTTGCAGGTCTGGTCCGAAAAGAGCAGAAGCAGATTTCGGAGTCTGTGATAGTGTATTTTCTGGATAAAGTTGGAACAGATATGGAAAATATCCAGGGAGAGCTGGAGAAAGTATTCTGTTATGCACTGGAGAGGGATACAATCACGAAGGAAGATATTGATGCTGTCTGTGTGACGCAGATCACGAATCATATTTTTGAGATGGTAGATGCGGTTGCAGCCGGAAATCAGCAGAAAGCACTGGATCTGTATTATGAACTGCTGGCTTTAAAAGAACCGTCGATGCGTATTCTTTTTCTGCTGGTGCGTCAGTACAGGATGCTTTTCCATGTCAAGGCACTTGCCAATCAGGGATATGGAAGAAAAGAGATTGCGTCTAAAGCAGGCTTACATCCATTTGTGGCAGGAAAGAACATGGAACAGGCGAAGCGGTTTAAGATGGGACAGCTGCGCCGTGTGATGGAAGAAGGGGCACAGTTGGAGCAGGATGTAAAGACAGGATTGCTGACAGACAATCTTGCGGTAGAACTTTTTATTGTAAAACAGTCAGAAAGATAGATGGAGGTAAGAAGTATTGTCAACAATTGATCAGAGTCATATTAGAAATTTTTGTATTATAGCACATATCGATCACGGTAAGTCTACACTGGCGGATCGTATCATTGAGCAGACAGGACTTTTGACTAGCAGAGAAATGCAGTCACAGGTTCTCGATAACATGGATCTGGAGAGAGAGCGTGGAATCACGATCAAAGCACAGGCAGTCCGTACTGTATATCAGGCAGATGATGGAGAAGAGTATATTTTCAACTTGATCGATACACCTGGACACGTCGATTTCAACTATGAGGTATCCCGAAGCCTGGCGGCCTGCGACGGAGCGATTCTTGTTGTTGATGCGGCACAGGGAGTTGAGGCACAGACACTTGCAAATGTATATCTGGCACTCGATCATGATCTGGACGTTATGCCGGTTATCAACAAGATTGATCTACCAAGCGCAGAGCCGGAGCGTGTAAAAGAAGAGATAGAAGATGTGATTGGAATCGATGCGGAGAATGCACCACTGATTTCTGCTAAGACAGGACTGAATGTACATGAAGTTCTCGAGCAGATTGTACAGCAGATTCCGTCACCGGTCGGAGATCCGGATGCACCGCTTCAGGCACTGATCTTTGATTCCAAGTACGATTCTTACAAGGGAGTTATTGTATTCTGCCGTATCAAGGAAGGTACGGTCAAAAAAGGTACACCGATGCTTATGATGGCAACAGGTGCGAAAGCAGAAGTTGTAGAAGTTGGAACTTTTGGAGCGGGACAGTTCATTCCATGTGACGCACTTGAAGCAGGAATGGTAGGATATATCACAGCCAGTCTTAAGAATGTAAAGGATACCCGTGTCGGAGATACGATCACGAATGCAGAGAATCCTTGTGCAGAACCACTTCCGGGATATAAGAAAGTAAATCCGATGGTATATTGCGGACTTTATCCGGCAGACGGAGCAAAGTATCCGGACTTGAGAGATGCACTTGAGAAACTGCAGCTTAATGATGCTGCGCTTCAGTTTGAGGCAGAGACATCGGTAGCACTTGGATTCGGATTCCGTTGTGGATTCTTAGGACTCCTTCATCTGGAGATCATTCAGGAACGTCTGGAAAGAGAGTACAACCTTGATCTTGTTACAACAGCACCGAGTGTTATTTACAAGATCCATAAGACAAACGGTGATGTGATCGATCTGACAAACCCGACAAACATGCCGGATCCTGCAGAGATTGAATATATGGAAGAGCCTATGGTAAAGGCAGAGATCATGGTGACATCCGAGTACATCGGAGCGATCATGGATTTGTGTCAGGAACGCCGCGGAATCTATCAGGGAATGGAATATATTGAAGAGACAAGAGCCGTGTTGACATATCATCTGCCACTCAACGAGATTATTTATGATTTCTTTGATGCATTGAAATCAAGATCCAGAGGATACGCATCTTTTGATTATGAGATGCTTGGTTATGTACGTTCCGAGCTTGTCAAACTTGACATTCTGATTAACAAAGAAGAAGTGGATGCTCTTTCCTTTATTGTATTCGAAGGAAGCGCTTATGAGCGTGGAAGAAAGATGTGCGAGAAGCTGAAAGAAGAGATTCCAAGACAGCTTTTCGAGATTCCGATCCAGGCAGCAGTCGGAAGTAAGATTATTGCGAGAGAGACAGTTAAGGCAATGCGTAAGGACGTTCTTGCGAAATGTTACGGCGGTGATATTTCACGTAAGAAGAAACTGCTTGAAAAGCAGAAAGAAGGAAAGAAGAGAATGCGTCAGGTTGGAAATGTAGAGATTCCACAGAGTGCATTCATGAGTGTCCTGAAGCTGGATGAGAACTAGATAAAAGAAGGAAGGAAAAGATACTGTTTTTATCAGACAGTATCTTTCTGTATTTAAAGATGAAAAAGAGAAATTTAGAATTATATCTCCATATTCCGTTCTGCGTAAGAAAATGTAATTATTGTGATTTTTTCTCAGCAAGTGGAACAGAGGAAGAACAGGAAGCTTATGTCAGTGCTATGGTTCAGGAGATTCAGAGTTATCAGGAATTATCTGGAGAGTATGAAGTTCAGACCATTTTCCTGGGAGGCGGAACACCGTCTCTTCTGACACCGGAACAGATAGAACAGATTTTTAATGCAATTTATCATACATTTTCAGTAAATGAGAATGCAGAGATTACAATGGAAATGAATCCGGGAACAGTTGATATCGAGAAACTTCATGCCATGAAAGCAGCAGGGGTGAACAGACTGAGTATTGGACTTCAGTCGGCACAAAATGAAGAACTGAAAATGCTAGGAAGAATCCATACATTTGAAGAATTCCTTGAGACTTGGAAACTGATAGAACAGGCTGGATTCAAAAACCGGAATATAGACCTCATGTCCGCACTTCCGGGACAGACGATAGAAAGCTACGAAGATACACTTTCAAAAGTTCTGGCACTTGAGCCGGAACATATATCCGCATATAGTCTGATCTTAGAGGAAGGTACTGTATTCTATGACTGGTATGAAAAAGGAAAGTTAGATCGTGGTGCATGGAAACTTCCATCTGAGGAAGAAGAATATGCGATGGGAGAGTTGACGATACTAAGACTCGCAGAAGCCGGAATGCATCGATATGAGATTTCCAATTATGCAAAGCAGGGAAAAGAATGCAGACATAATCTGGGATACTGGGACAGAACGGAATACCTTGGGATTGGAGCAGGGTCCTCCTCATTGATCAAAGGAGAGCGGTTTGATCATATTCGAGATCGGAAAGCATATATTGAAAAGATTAGAAATGGCGAGTCGATTCTTATTGACAGAGAAATTCTTTCCGTGGAATCGCAGATGGAAGAGTTCATGTATCTGGGGCTTCGAAAAGTAGAGGGAGTTTCGAGAACAGATTTTCAGAACTATTTTGGAAAGAATGTGGATGATGTTTATGGAAAAATTCTTGATAAATTAGAAGAAGAACAATTGCTGGAATTTAGTGGAGATCGAATCCGACTGACGCATCGGGGGATGGATGTCAGCAATTGCGTGCTGGCGGAGTTCTTGTTTTAAAGGCTGAAAACCAAAATTGTGCAAAATCAACCAAAAACAGTCATGAAATTTGTTGATTAGTTTGATTGACTATGAACGAGTTTGAACGTATAATACAAGCATAAAGAAAAACAATGGTCAGAGAGAAGGAGAATGCAAAATGATTTACACAGTAACATTTAATCCGTCATTGGATTACATTGTCTCTGTTGAGGACTTTAAGCTTGGACTTACAAATCGAACGAGTTCAGAGCTGATCCTTCCAGGTGGAAAGGGCATCAATGTTTCTACAGTGCTTGGTAATCTTGGTATCGAGAATACTGCACTTGGATTTTTAGCCGGATTTACCGGAAAAGAGATTGAAAGAAGACTCAAAGAGATGGGAGTTGCATCTGATTTTATTGAGATCAATGAAGGTGTATCTCGAATCAACCTGAAGTTAAAATCAATCGACGGAACAGAGATTAACGGAAGTGGACCGGTGATTTCTCCGGAAGATGTAGAGAAGCTGATAGAGAAGCTTGACAAACTTGGAGAAGGTGATGTTCTATTTCTGGCAGGAAGTATTCCAACATCTATGCCGGATGACATGTATCAGAAGATTATGGCGAAGCTTGATGGCAAAGGTGTCATGATCGTTGTAGACGCAACGAGAGATCTGCTGTTGAACGTTCTTGAATATCATCCATTTTTAATAAAACCGAACAATCATGAACTTGGAGAGATTTTTGATGTGGAACTTCTGACAAGAGAATCTGTTGTACCATATGCAAAGAAACTGCAGGAAAAAGGAGCAAGAAATGTTCTTGTATCCATGGCAGGAGAAGGTGCCGTTCTTGTAGCAGAAGATGGAAGTGTTTATGACACTCCGGCGCCGAAAGGGGAATTAAAAAACGGTGTTGGAGCAGGAGACTCTATGGTAGCCGGATTTATGGCAGGCTGGATGGAGAAACATGAATACAGACATGCATTCCACATGGGAGTTGCATCAGGAAGTGCAAGTGCATTTTCAGAGAATCTGGCAACAAAAGAGGAGATTGCCGGAGTATATCAACAGGTTGTAAAGGAGGAGCGGTAGGATGAGGATTACAGATTTGCTCGATAAAAGAAGCATTGCCTTTGACAAGAATCCGGCGAATAAGCAGGAAACTTTGGATATGGCCGTGGATTTGATGTGTGCAAGTGGTAAGATCAATGACACAGAAGCCTACAGAAAACAGGTTTACTTAAGAGAAGAGGAAAGCACAACAGGAATTGGTGAGGGAATTGCTATTCCACATGGAAAAGGTGATTGCGTAAGCAAGCCGGGACTTGCAGCAATGGTCATTAAAAATGGTGTTGATTTCGATTCTCTGGATGGAGAACCGGTAACACTTTTATTCCTGATTGCGGCACCGAATACAGAGGATAATGTTCATCTGGAAGTACTTAGTAAATTGTCAATGATGCTGATGGATGAGCAGTTTACAGAAGCTCTGAGAAATGCAACCTCTGCGGAGGAATTCCTTTCTATTATTGATAAAGCAGATGATGAGAGAGCTGACATTGATGAGCAGCTGGCAGATACAGGAAATGCAGAGAGTGATTTCAAGATTCTTGCAGTAACAGCATGCCCGACAGGTATCGCTCATACCTATATGGCAGCAGAAGGAATCGAGAAAGCAGCAAAAGCTGCCGACTGTTTCGTGAAAATCGAGACAAGAGGAAGCGGTGGAGCGAAAAATGTGCTGACAGATCAGGAAATTGCTGATGCAGACTGCATTATCGTTGCAGCAGACACACAGGTTCCGATGGATCGTTTTGACGGAAAGAAAGTAATCATCTGTCAGGTATCAGACGGAATCAGCAAGGCAGATGAGCTGGTAGCTCAGGCGAAAGCCGGAAATGTTCCGGTCTTCCACGGAAACAATCCGGCTGCAGCATCTTCTTCCGCAGGAAAGAAAAGCGGCGGAGTCGGACATCAGATTTACATGCAGTTAATGAACGGTGTTTCCCATATGCTTCCACTTGTTGTTGGTGGTGGTATTCTGATCGCGATCGCATTTCTGATTGACGGATTGTGTGTAGATCTGAATGCACTTCCGGCTGACCAGAGAGCAAATTTTGGTATGATCACTCCGGTTGCGGCAGTATTTAAACAGATCGGTGGAACAGCATTTGGATTCATGCTTCCGGTACTTGCGGGATTTATCGCAATGGCAATCGGTGACCGACCGGCGCTTGCAGTTGGTCTTGTAGGCGGTATGATGGCAGCAAGCGGAAAATCCGGATTCCTCGGAGCTCTTGTAGCCGGATTCCTTGCAGGATATATCATTGTACTTCTTCGTAAAGTATGCGACAAGCTTCCGGATGCACTGGAAAAAATCGCGCCGGTACTTATTTATCCATTGATCGGTGTTCTCCTGATCGGACTTGCGATGATGTTTGTGATCGAGCCGATCATGGGTGGAATCAACACAGGCCTGAATAATGCATTGACAGGTATGGGAGATTCAAGTAAAGTAGTATTAGGACTGATTCTTGGAGGAATGATGTCCATCGATATGGGTGGTCCATTCAACAAGGCAGCTTACGTATTCGGTACAGCATCAATCGCAGCTGGTAATTATGATATTATGGCAGCAGTTATGGTTGCAGGAATGGTTCCGCCATGTGCCATCGCCCTTTCCACACTGTTGTTTAAGGATAAGTTTACAAAAGAAGAAAGAGATGCAGGTCCGACAAACTTTATCATGGGTCTTGCATTTATCACAGAAGGAGCAATCCCATTTGCAGCATCTGATCCGCTGCATGTACTTCCATCTTGTATCATCGGTTCAGCAATTGCCGGTGGAATGTCAATGCTGTTTGGATGTACACTGATGGCACCACATGGTGGAATCTTCGTATTCCCGGTTGTTGGAAATGCAGTAATGTATCTTGTTTCCCTCGTAGTAGGAACAGTCATCTCCGCAGTACTGCTTGGATTGCTTAAGAAGAAAGTTGCATAAAGTAACAAATATTTGGATGAAATGCCGAATAGAATAATCTGTCAAAACCATTGAACAGTTACAAGAATATAAGAATCAGGACCGGGAGTCATGGATCAAGAAGCAGGCGCTTGAGATTCATGGCTTCAGGTCCTTTTTTAAAAGGAGATATTAAAATGCTTACAGAACAAAGATATCAGATTATATTGGATTTGCTGAAAGAGAAGAAAAGTGTCACAGCGACAGAATTGAAAGAAATCTTAGATACATCAGAGTCTACGGTAAGAAGAGATATTACTGCACTTCATAAAGCCGGAAAGCTTATCAAGGTATTTGGCGGAGCGGTTGCGCTAGAAGATGAAGGCACTGTCTCTGCTTATGAACCGACAGTTGAGCAGAAGAGCGAACTCTATGTGGAAGAGAAAAGGAAAATTGCGCAATATGCGGCAGAACTGATCGAGGAGGAAGACTTTATTTATCTCGATGCAGGAACAACGACAGGTTATATGATTGATGCTCTTGGACATACCAATGCAGTTTTTGTGACAAATGCTGTTTCACATGCACAGAGGCTGGCAGCTAAGGGAATCAAAGTGTTTCTGATCGGCGGGGAACTTAAGAACTCTACAGAGGCAGTGATCGGTGCCCAGGCAATGAAAAATCTGCAGGAATATCATTTTACCAAAGGATTCTTTGGAGCAAATGGAATCACAAAAGCAGAAGGATTCACGACACCGGATGCGAATGAGGCTCTGGTGAAACAAACGGCGATCGAGAGATGCAGGAACAGGTTTGTCCTTGCAGATCATTCAAAATTCGGATCTATCAGTTCAGTGACATTTTCTGCTTTTGCGAATGCAAAGATTCTGACAGATTGCTGTCCGGCAGATTATCAGGAGATGGATTGTGTGATAGGGGTGGAAGAAAGCTCATTAATTTGAGTTCATTTCTTAGTGGGCAAGGTGAAATAAAAATGGATACAAGTACTGAAAAACATAATTTTCCACATTCGAAATTAGAGAAAGAAGAGGATATCTTAGAGCAGTTGTGTATCTGGAAGACACAGAATATCTCATTAGATCTGGAACGAATCTGTCAGCATTTCAGAATGGAGAAAAGAGATATAGTGGTGTGTCTCAAGAGGATGCAAAAGGAAGGATATCTTGAAAAATTAATTGCAGGACAGGAGATACAATTGACAGATTATGGGCTATCTGTAGGAAATGATTGTATTTACCGGCATAATTCAATCAGTCAGATGTTACAGTTTATTGGTGTAAATGAAAAGACGGCAGACCAGGATGCATGTCGGATTGAACACATTGTAACCGATGAATCTACGAGAGCAATCTGCCAGTTTATCAATTATGAAAACATGTACTATGAGAGAAGAATAAGAAATTCAGAACTGACAGACCGTTATGAAAAAGGAAACTATATTTTTTCAATGCAGATGTATAGTCTGGAGCAACGCTGTCCTAGAAAATTAAAGAAGGAATATCATTGTTATTCCAGGAATGTAATTCTTGAAATAACAAAAAAGGGTTATTTTAAATTACAGAAAGTGAGCAGTCTGGGAAACAAAAGATTATGGTATAAGAACTATGATAAACAGTGGGTTTTAGCTGAACAAGGAGCACAAGGAGAACAGATTCCATCCAGAGTCTTTGAATTTATTATAAAGCCGAATGACAGAGTGATTGAGGGAAAACTTCTGATTGCATTTATGCCGGAGAATCAGACAGAACCGGAAGTGTGGGACTGTGGACAACTAGAAGTGGAAATATGGTAGAGGAATTGAGTCATGACCAGGAACCAGACAGTAGAAATTAATCATCTGACAGTATTACAAATTCAGTATCTGACAGAATTGGAACAACTGGAAAAGGGAAGAGGGACAATTGGTGCAGTTGCTACAAAATGTGGCGTAAAACATCCAACAGTAAGCCGATTCTTTAAAAGTTGTATAGAAAAAGGATATCTGACCGAAAGTCTTGAATTCACGGATAAAGGGAAAAAGATGCTCCGTTGGCATCAGAAAGTCCAAAAAGACGTTAGGGAGTATCTGGAACGCAGTGGGATTACAGAAGGAATCGATGATGTTCTGAAAGGAATGATCGAAAATATTGATTACAGAAGACTGGAAGAACTTACAAAAAGCCATATGCGAATCAATAAAGAAATTCGAATGCAAAAAGAACAGAATCAGATTAGAAACATAGAAGAACTTGTGGAGTATGGCAATCATCCAGTTGTGATTTCTATCCTGCAGACAGATGGGAGTCGTCGATCCATGGCAGAAAATGGATTCGAACCTCTCGGGATTGTGAAACGTAATAAAAGAGGCTGTTATCTCGAATTGACAATCAGAGAAATGCATGCGGTATCTCGGATTAATGGAAAACAGATGAAAGGGCATCTTACCTGTCTGAAATATTTGCAAGGGGATATGTATAAAATTGCAGATGTAAAGAACGGAAGGATAAAAATACCTTTGAATGCATGTGTTTTTCAGAATTTTGACCATGGAACGTTACGTGGAAATCTTTTGATTACTGTGTCCAGTTCGGTTGGAGAAGCACATATGCCAGAGAGTACAGCACGATTGATTTTTAAGCTGTAAGTGTTAAAAATGCGAGAGGTTAACAGATAATAGATTTGATAAATATGTCTTAAAAGAAGTAATGTATGTAAAATCAGGAGCATATAGTACTTCTTTTTTTATGGTATAATGCCGCTGTTTTACAATTTATTAACAAGTAAAAAGAAAAAAATATTGATAAAAATTATCAAATAATATGAAAAATAACGTATTTATAAGGAGATTAGAAAATGAAGATTTCGTACTTAAGGGTACGAAATAAGTGGAAAAATATTGACAATCAAAAAGAGTATAATATATATTTTAACAGGATAATAGTCATAACTAACAACAAATGGAAGAAACTAACCTTGCGTGTTCGGAAATGACCATCATTATCTTATAAATACAGATGAAAATAAGTGATAAAGGAGAGGAGTATGGAGAAGAAAAATAAAACGAGAAAAAATCCTTTAAAAATAGTATGGATTGTGCTTGGATTTCTTTGCCTGGGACTTGGTACGATAGGAATTGTACTTCCTATCCTGCCAACCGTTCCGTTTTATATGGCAACACTGTTTTGCTTTGCAAAGAGTTCTAAGAAACTGCACGACTGGTTCGTAGGAACGAATCTTTATAAGAAACATCTGGACAGTTTTGTTCAGAAAAGAGTTATGACAATGGGAACAAAATGCAAGATTATCGGAATGGTAACAGCAGTTATGTTGATTGGTTTTATCTGCATGAAGAATGTACCGATTGGAAGAATCTGTATCGCAGTGGTTTGGGTATGTCATTTGTTATATTTCTTCCTGAAAATTCAAACGATAAAGCCTGAGGAACAGGAACTGGAGGCAGCAGAATAAATGGATTCAATCGAAAAGAAGCGGCAGAAGGAACAGCGCGTTGTGGAAGAAATGATCCGGCTGTACTGCCGGAAGAATCATAAGGAATATGACAAAACGACAGGAAAGATGTGTCCTTCCTGTCAGGAACTTTCGGATTATGCCAGACTCAGAAGCCAGAAATGTCCCTTTATGGAAGAGAAAACATTCTGTGCGAACTGTAAGGTGCATTGCTACAAGCCGGAGATGAGGGAGAAGATTCGGAAGGTTATGCGGTTTTCCGGACCGAGGATGCTTCTGTATCATCCGGCACTTGCAGTGTGGCATTTGATATGCAGTAAAAAAGAATCGAAGAAATAAACAAAAGGATAAGATTTTTATGATTAAAACAAGACTGGTGGGACTTTTATCCCACGCAAAAAAGTATATTGTTTACACCATCCTGTGGCAGTGGGCAGCATTGCTCTCACAGGTGCTGGCAGTATTTACGATTGCTGACCTGTTGGAGCGCGTAGTCTATCGTGCGGTGACAGTGCCGGTGATTGAGAAGACAATCATGATCCTCGCACTGGTGGTGACCATACGATTTGTATGCGAACGGATGGGAGCAAAGTCTTCTTATCTGGCGTGCGTAGATGTGAAACGGATTCTGCGCGAAAAGATTTATGAGAAAATGTTGAAGCTAGGAGCTTCCTACAGTGAGCAGGTATCCTCTTCAGAAGTCGTACAGGTGTCAACCGAAGGTGTGGAGCAGTTGGAGACATACTTTGGAAAATATCTCCCACAGTTATTTTACAGCCTGATCGCACCGCTGACCTTGTTTATCATTCTTTGTAGAGTGAGTCTGAAAGCGAGCGTTATCCTGCTGATCTGTGTACCATTGATTCCAATTTCTATCGTGGTAGTACAGAAAGTAGCGAAGAGATTATTGAGTAACTATTGGAGTATTTATACCGGACTTGGGGATTCTTTTCTGGAAAATCTGCAAGGACTTACAACTTTAAAAATCTATCAGGCAGACCAGCAGAAAGCAGACGATATGGATGTGGAATCCCAGAACTTCCGCAGGATTACGATGAAAGTTCTGACCATGCAGCTCAATTCCACCAGTGTGATGGATATTGTGGCATATGGTGGAGCAGCGATCGGTATGGCAGTGGCTGTATCTGAATTCTTAAAGGGAAATATCAGTGTAGCAGGAACATTATGTATCGTTCTGCTTGCCAGCGAGTTTTTCCTGCCGCTCAGGCTGCTTGGTTCGTTCTTTCATATCGCAATGAATGGTATGGCAGCGAGTGATAAGATTTTCAAGATTTTGGATTTACCAGAACCACAGGCAGGAGAAAAAACACTGCCGGACGGAGCGTTAGATATTACATTAAAAGATGTTCATTTTTCTTATGAAGAGGACAGAGAGATTCTAAAAGGAATCAATTTAAATCTTCCGGCAGGAAGTTTTGTATCACTGGTTGGTGAATCCGGATGTGGTAAGAGTACGATTGCCGGAATCCTTGCAGCAAAGAACCGGGGATATAACGGAGAAATCACCATTGGTGGCGTACCGCTTAATGAAGTGAATGAAACGAATCTGATGCAGAGGGTTGTTCTGGTTCGCCATAACAGCTACCTGTTCAAAGGTACAGTAGAAGAAAATCTGAAGATGGCAAAACCGGATGCAACGAAAGAAGAGATGGAAGCTGTTCTTCAGAAAATCAATCTCTTAGGGTTCTTACAGACACAAGATGGCTTACAGACACAGTTGCTGGAAAAAGCAAGTAACCTGTCCGGAGGTCAGTGTCAGAGACTGGTGATTGCAAGAGCTTTATTAAAAGAAGACAGCAAGGTTTACATTTTTGATGAAGCTGCATCTAATATCGATGTGGAAAGTGAAGAACTGATCATGAATGTGATTCATAATCTGGCAAAGACAAAGACGGTGCTTCTGATTTCCCATAGACTGGCAAATGTTGTGAAGTCTGACAAGATTTATTTCTTAAAAGACGGAGAAATCAAAGAAAGCGGAAAGCATGAAGAACTGATGAGCCAGAATGGTGCGTACAGACATCTGTATGAAAGCCAGATGGCACTGGAAAACTATGGGAAAGGGGGAGTGGCATAATGAGTGAAAATACAAATACAACCAAACGTAGAAGTGCCATCCAGATCATGGGAAGTCTGATTGGTCTGGTAAAACCCCTGCTCCATATCATGCTGGCAGCAATCATCCTTGGAACATTAGGTTACTTGTGTGCAATCTTCCTGACGATACTGGCAGGGCAGGTCATCATACATGGACTTCTGACAGGGGGAGCCGGAATGATTGTTCCGGTGAACAATATGTGGTTAGTATTTACCCCGGTAAAAACGATTATCACAGTTATGATCGTAATTGCAGTGCTTCGTGGAATCCTACATTATATGGAACAGTATTGTAATCATTTTATTGCATTTAAGCTGCTGGCAATTATCCGCCACAAAGTGTTTGCTGCCTTACGAAAGCTCTGTCCGGCGAAGCTGGAAGGACGAGATAAAGGAAACTTGATTTCCATTATTACAACCGATATTGAATTACTGGAAGTGTTCTATGCACATACCATTTCGCCGATTGCGATTGCAACATTGACTTCTATCATTATGGTGATTTTTATTGGAAGATATCACTGGTTGGCAGGTCTGCTTGCACTGGCAGCTTATCTTATTGTCGGTGTAGCTATCCCAATGTGGAATGGAAAACGTGGCAGTCAGAAGGGAATGGAATTTCGGACAAACTTTGGAGAACTGAATAGTTTTGTCCTGGATTCCCTACGTGGACTGGACGAGACCATTCAGTATGGACAGGGTGAAAAGAGAAGAGAGCAGATGAGCAAGCAATCCAAAAATCTTGCAGGAATGCAGGAATCATTAAGCAAAATGGAAGGCTCACAGCGTTCATTTACGAATATGGTTATCCTGCTTGCATCTTTTGGGATGCTGGCATTGACGATCTGGCTGTACGACAAAGGTGCGATGGGATTCGAGGGAATCTTAACCTGTACCATCGCAATGATGGGTTCTTTCGGACCGGTAGTAGCATTATCAAGCCTTTCTAACAACCTGAACCAGACACTGGCAAGTGGGGAACGTGTTCTTTCCCTTCTGGAAGAAACACCGCTTGTGGAAGAGATTCCGGGTGATGTGGAAACTTCCACTGATCAGGGTGTGAATTCTGAGGAGAGTGCAAATCATGCATTCGCAGGAGCAAAGGCAGAAAACGTAACATTTGCATACGGAGAAGAAGTTATTTTGGATAATTATTCACTGAAATTACAGCCTGGTAAGATCACAGGGATTCATGGTGCGAGCGGTTCCGGAAAATCTACACTTTTAAAACTGCTGATGCGGTTTTGGGATGTGCAGGATGGAAGCGTATCGGTAGACGGTACAGATGTCCGAAAGATTCCGACCAGGCATTTAAGAGATATGGAAAGTTATGTCACGCAGGAAACACACCTGTTCCATGATTCCATTGCAAATAATATCGCAATCGCAAAGCCGGGAGCATCCAGAGAAGAGATTATGGAAGCCGCAAAGAAAGCGTCTATCCACGATTTTATTATGACACTTCTGAAAGGATATGATACGGAAGTCAGAGAACTAGGTGATACATTATCTGGCGGTGAGAAACAGAGAATCGGAATTGCAAGAGCATTTCTCCATGATGCACCGATGATTCTGATGGATGAGCCAACCAGCAATCTGGACTCGCTGAACGAAGGAATCATTTTGAAATCATTAAAAGAATCAGCCAGAAAGAAAACCGTTGTTCTGGTATCCCACCGAGTATCCACAATGAACGTGGCAGATGTGGTATATGAAATGGAGAATGGAAGAATTTCATAGCTAAAACATTTGAAATAGCATCACTAAAAGCGGCATGGTAACAATAGAAAACAGTGTTGTAACAACATTGATCGCACTGGCATATTGAGAATCATTTCCGTATACTTGACACATCTGGGTTACAGTTGAGGCAGATGGAGTAATGATTGCAAGAAATACAATGAGCATGATTTTATCTCCATCTGCTGAAAAAGCAGCGAGATGGCTCAACTTAATCAGAATCAGTGTAAATACGGGTAATACGATTAACCGAAGAACAGAGATAAAATAAACTTTTTTATTTGTAAAAATCTGTTTCAGATCCATACCGGCGAAAAGCATACCTGTTACGATCATGCTTGCTGGTCCAATCATATTACCGACAGAACTTATCGAATCATTTATGATTTCCGGTAAATGGATTTTTGTAAAGAAAAGCAGGATTCCAATAAAAATAGAAATCATATTTATATTAAGGACAATCTTTTTCCAGTCATAAGAAGCCTCTTGGCTGATAATTTTCTTACAGTGAGTCCATATAAAAATGAGTTGCACGCTCATGAATACACATCCATATAATACCCACTCTTTTCCCAAGATAAAAGTTACGATTGGTACGATCAGATTACCAGAATTAGAGTAATAGATAGAGGCAATTTCTACTTCGTTTAAATGAAAAAGTTTCCCTAAAACAGAGACAACAATAAGAAGGAAAATCTGTGTGAGAACAGATGCTATAAAAGCCAGTAGCAATCCTCTCACAGTGTCAGAAGTATAATCAACTTGAAAAGCGTTTATAATTACACAAGGGATGACCAGATAGAGGATGATTTTGGATAATACCTTACTGTCGGTATCCTCGACAATACCTGTTTTTACAATTAAGTATCCCATAAAGATCATAAGAAAAAGCTGTGCAATTTGTTTCATGAGAAGTATACTGATTGTCATAAAATCATCTCCGTATTCTTGTAAAGTCTTTCATAATAGAACTGATTTAAACCATAAATAAGTATAGTACTTTTTCAAGAAAAGTAAAGTATGTAAGTAAAATCCGTACCGCATACGAAAATGCAGCAAATTATCAACCGGGTTTGGAACCGACCTTCCGATCCAATCGAGAAGCACTGTTCAGAGAATGATTAAAGATATGCCATACTTGTTCGTGAAGAGTTCAGTTGCCTTGAATTTATCATGAACAGGGACACGATCAACTGGATTCTGAAAAAACTGAATACAGGAGGTCGAACATGGAGCATTTACCAAAGAAAATCCATCAAAACGGCATCAGCTACACGCTGGTGGGAGACTACTACATCCCCGATCTGAAGCTGCCGGAGGAAAGCCGCCCTATTGGGCGGTGGGGCCGGATGCACAAGGCGTTTCTGCAAGAACACCGGCAATGCACTGCTTCTGTCGGGAAAACTCTGGACATATCTTGCTGACCTGAACGAACAGGCTGTTGACCGGCTGGCGTGTATCGTCTCGCAGATGCAGGAGGTGGAGTAAGGACGGTGTTCATGGCTTTCGGGCCGCCGTCACGGGCCTGTGATTGCCTTGCGGTAAATGACAAGGGAAATGATCGCAGTAATCGCTTCCGTGATCCAAAACGCATTCCAGACGCCAACCGCTCCGAAAAACCTGCTGAGTAAAAACGCAGCCGGGATGATGACCACTACATACCGGCAAAGGGAAATCAGTAAGGAGGGAGTTCCTTTCCCAAGTCCCTCCAATGCGCCGGAAGATGTAACAGAAACCGCCGAGACGATAAACCCGGCTCCGATGATGCGTAAGGCGGTTTCCCCGGCCTGAATCGTCGCTTCTGTGTGGGTAAACAGCCCCATCAACTGTCCGGGGATCAGCAGACATATTACTGTCCCAAACACCATAATGATACCACTCATGCACAAAACGATCTTAAAGATCTGGCTGACCCGTTGGTGTTCCCCCGCGCCGTAGTTATAGCCGATCAGGGGGCGCATCCCCTGCACAATGCCATTCGCTGGAAGATAGACAAATGTCTGCAATTTGTAATAGATTCCCAAAACCAGAATATACACTTCGGAATATGCCGCCAAAATCGCATTGAGCGCCGAAATCAAAAGAGACGGAAGCGCGAGATTCAGGGTTGCGGGAATGCCAATGGAGTACAGCTTTATTACCATCTTTTTGCTGGGGAGAATGTACTGCCTGCGGATATGCACGCGAATTGGCCGCGCAAGATAGACTACAAGGTAAATCGTCAGCGTCAGAGCCTGTCCGATGCCGGTCGCCAGCGCAGCGCCCTCGATTCCCATTTCCGGGAATGGGCCATAGCCAAAAATCAGAACGGGATCTAAGACAATGTTTGTGATGCACCCGCACATCAGGCTTATCATGGTCGTTTTCATGTTTCCTACTGCCTGGAACAATTTCTCAAACGTCATGCTGACGGTAACAATGAGTGTAAAGGCGAACGCAACGACAGAATAGCGGACGCCAAGTTCAATGACCGCTTCGGATGAAGTGAACATCCGCAGGAAAACCGGCATGATCGTAATACAGCAGACTGTCATAACAACGCCATGAATCACGGCAAGCACAAGTCCCTGCGTGGCTGCCTGATCCGCTTTTCTGTGATCCCCCGCGCCCAGATAGAGGGCGATCACTGCATTGATCCCAACGCCAAATCCAATTCCGGCAGCATTGATAAAATTTTGAACCGGGTAAACCAACGATAATGCCGTCATAGCCTCCTCGCTGATCTGCGCGACGAAAAAACTGTCCACAATGTTATAGAGAGAATTAACTAGCATGGATAACACCATAGGCAATGACATGGATAAAATCAGCGGTAATACCGGTTTCTCTTTCATGAAAGTGTCGTTCATCATTTTTCCTCCTTGGAACACGTTATGAGATATTTTTGCGGCGATGCCATGCCATCATCACAAGAGCAACGAGCAAAGTGGCAGTTTCGGCAACCGGAAATGCAAGCCAGATTCCGTTCAG
>OGCQ01001414.1_pt1 | contig 29527 bp, 18 predicted proteins | sample 1570161 | NCBI WGS metagenome assembly OGCQ01 (sample SAMEA4384402, study PRJEB24528) | human gut metagenome
TTTTGACAAAGTCCAATTTAACGGACAGGACTGCTTCATTTGGGGAAGAAGAACTTCTGGATACTTTGCTGTCAAAACCATTGACGGAAAAGTCATCCATAACAGTGCTTCCTTCAAAAAGTTAAACCTTGTGGAGCGAGCAAGTAACTACTTAATCGCGTAATTCAAAAGTTAAATTCAAAGGAGGGAACGGCATTTCCTCCCCGCCCAATGCTTTACATTGGACGGGGTATCCATGCCGAAATAATGAACAAAGCAGGTGAAACAGCGTGACGACCTATCGTTATAAGGGACAGACACCGGAGGGCTCCAAGGTTTCCGGTGTGATCCGCGCCTATGATGAATATGATGCAGTCTCCAAGCTGAGGGATACCTGCGCGTTTGTGATCAAGCTGGAGGAGGTGCGGGAGAAAAAGGACAGTGTTCTTACCCGCCCCATCCGGACCCGGATCAAGGAAAAGGATCTGGCTCTGATCTGCTCCCAGTTTTCCATCATTCTGGGGACGGGGCTTCCGGTGATGCGCTGCGTGGAAATGGTCGCGGGCCAGAACCGGAACAAGCACCTGGCGCGGATGCTCCACAAGGTCGCCGAGGACATCGGCGCGGGCTATTCCATGGCCCAGAGCTTTGAGACCAACATCCCCGGCCTGCCCAAGACCTTTGTAGAGACCGTCCGGGCCGGTGAGCAGTCCGGCGCGCTGGAAGCGTGCTTCAAGCGCCTCTACAAGTATTATGACAAATCCGCCAAGACCCGGGCCAAGATCGTCAGCACCATGACCTACCCCGTCATGGTCATCGTCACGGCCATCATCGTGTTCGCCATCATCATGGTGGTGGCGGTCCCCGCCTTTACCTCCGCCTTTGCGGACCTGGGTACGGACCTGCCCGCGGTGACCCGGTGGCTGATGAACACCAGCGCCTTCCTGACCCGCTGGTGGTGGCTGATCCTGTTTATTCTGGCTTTGCTGACCATCGGCTACCTGTCCTTCAAGCGGACGGAGCGGGGCAAGCTGGCCATCGCGAGCTACGCGCTGCGGCGGGCGCCCCTGCGGCGGCTTCACACCCTGCGTCTGTCGGGGCAGTTCGCCTCCACCATGGCCACCATGCTCTCCGCCGGTCTCCCGGTGCAGACGGTGCTGGGCATCGTCAGCCAGATCTCGGACAACTATGTGTTCTCTCTGGGCGTCCGGAAGGTGAAGGAGGGCGTGGAGCGGGGCCGCAGCATTGCCGACAGCATGGAGGGCGTGGAGTGCTTCCCCAAAATGCTGACGGAAATGGTCGCTGTGGGCGAGCGCTCCGGCTCTCTGGAGGAAACGCTGGACGTGATCGGAGACTACTTCGACCACGAGGCCGCCACCATGACGGAGCGGCTGCTGGCGGTTCTGGAGCCGGTCATCATCATCGTGCTGGCGGCCGTCACCGTCATTTTGCTGCTGGCAGTGTACCTGCCCATGTTCTCCATGTACGGCAGCATGTAAATCCGGTATCTTCCCGGGCGTCCACCCCGTCCGGGCGATATAAATAGAACTTGAAAAGAAGGAGGAACTTCACTATGCTTAAGAAGTTCACCAATAAAAAGGGCTTCACCCTGATGGAAATGCTGATCGTGGTTGCCATCATTGTTATCCTTGTCGCTATTGCCATTCCCACCTTCACCAGCTCTCTGAACAAGGCTAAGGCTGGCGTGGATCTGGCTAACATTCGCTCCGGCTACGCCAATGCTCAGATCATTGCTATGACAGAAGGATCTGAAGCTAACGGCACCTATGGCCTGAACAAAGACGGTACTGTGTCTGCGAAGAATGGCACGGGCGATTATAAGACCCAGAGTGAGTCTAAGTATGTTGCCGCTGGTACGAGCATTGCAGGTCAGTTTACTGTTGGTGCTACCGGTGCAACTGGTGTTGTAGCTTGGACGGCAAACACAACGATTGTTTACACTGTTAAAGATGGTACGGTTACTTTGATTGCTCCCGGTACCTAAAGGCATTATCTTCAACTTTTCGAGCCCTCGCCGGAGCGGTCGCTCCGGCGGGGGAACGCCCCCTTCCTTCTTGGATGAGCCGTTTCTGCAGAGGGCTCATCCTTCACCGGATAAGATAGCGAAAGGGGGTGGCCGAGGGTTGGCGGCCATCCCCCACGAAGGAACACTACGCCAAGGAGGAAGCAATCATGCTGCGCCTGTCTCCGTTCATCACCGTTTACTGCTGCGCGGTGGCGGCCCTGCTGGGCGCCTGTACGGGCAGCTTTTTGGCCTGTCTGGCGTGGCGCACCATCCACGGGGAGTCCGTTCTCCGGGGGCGCTCCCACTGCGACGTCTGCGGCCATGTGCTGGGCGTCCGGGATCTGGTGCCGGTGTTCAGCTATCTGCTCTCCGGCGGTAAGTGCCGCTACTGCGGCGCAAAGCTCTCCGCCCGCCATGTGTGGGGGGAGCTGATCTCCGCGGCGGTGTTCGTGAGCCTGCTGCTCCAATATGATATTTCGCTCCAAACCCTCGAAGGGTGGCTGCTGGCCTGTGTGCTGCTGGCCTGCGCCTTCGCGGATCTGGAGGGGTACATCATTCCCGACCGCTTTGTGGCGGCGGGCGTTGTCCTGTTCGCCGTGACGCTGCTGATCGAGCCGGAGCCGCTCCGCCGTGGGCTGGACGGGCTGATCGGCGGCGTGACCGTGTCCGGCGGCCTGCTGCTGCTGTCCCTTTATATGGACAAGCGGATGCAGCGGGAGACGCTGGGCGGCGGCGATATCAAGCTGCTGTTTCTGACGGGGCTCTTTTTCGGCTGGAAAGGGAACCTGCTGTGTCTGGTCCTGGCCTGCGTGGCGGGGATCGTGTGGGGCCTTGCCGGAAAACGGCGGGGCGAGGCGATCCCGTGGGGACCCTCCATCGCCATCGGCGCGTGGATCACCGCTCTGGCGGGACAGCCGTTTATCAACTGGTATCTGGGCCTTTTTGCCTGAGTCTTTTTATCGAGAAAGCGAGGACGTGACATGGGGAAGATCGTAGGCTTTGAAATTGGCGATCATAGTGTCAAGCTGGCGTATTTTGCCGGCAACGAATTGAAAAAGGCGGTGTGCGCGGAGCTGCCGGACGCCATGGTGTCCCACGGGCGCATCCTGTCCATGGACGCTATGGCGGATTTCCTGCGGGATACCGCCCGGGCCAACGGCATTCCGCGGGCGGGGGCGGCGGTGTCCCTGTCCTTGGCGGATGCCTATACCCGGGACGTGACCATGCCCGCCATGACGGAGCAGCAGCTATCCTACAATCTGCCCTTTGAGTTCCACGATTTCCTGACGGAGGAGAAGAGCAAGTATTTCTTCGACTATTCCGTGCGGGAGGTTCGCAGAGATCCGGACGGCTATCCCTTGGAGATGGATCTGTTCGCCTGCGCCATGCTGAAGGAGCGGGTGGAGGCCTACCGGGCCATGTTCCGCCGGGCTGGCTTTAAGCTGAAGGTGCTGACACCTCTGGAATGTGCCTACGGCGCGCTGATGGCGGAGCACATCCGCCGCACCGGCGCGCCGGAGATCGGCCGCTGCGTGGTGAATCTGGGCCATCGGGTGACCCGGATGCACTTCCTGCAGGGCGGCGAGTGCGTGGGCGTCCGGGAGATCGACATGGGTCTGGCGGATCTGGACCGGATCATTGCCGACAAGCTGGACGTGGAGATCCATGTGGCCCATGAATACAAGCAAAACAATTTCAACGGTGTACTGGAAACGGACTACGCCAGGGAATTTTACAGCCGTCTGGCGGTGGAGATCATGAAGGCCGTCAATTTCTACCACTACAACAACCGGGACCGGGAATTGAAGGAGCTGTATCTCTGCGGCGGCGGCGCGGCCATCATGGCCCTGCGGGAGACCGTGGCCGACACGGTGAACCTGACGGTCCGGGGCGGCGAGGAGCTGTTGGACGAGGGGATGCGCCCGGCCGAGGAGCCGTGGCTGTATCTGCGGGCCATCGGCAGCGTCTGTGAGGGAGGATTGAAATGATTCTGGAAAAAGAGCGGGAGGAGGTCTCCGTCCCGGCGCAGCAGCCGGCGGAAGCCATCCCCTATGAGCCTGCCCCCAGCGGGGCTGCCCCCCGGAAAATGATCAAATGCCCCAGCAAGACGGGCATCAATATGAACAAGCGGGAAAAGCGCACCGGAGAAATGCTGACCTTGGTGATCGGCCTGGCGGTGATCCTGCTGATGGCGGGTCTGGTGGCCCGGTTCGGCGTGATGGAGCAGTACCGGCGTCTGTCCGAGGCCCAGAGCGCCTACGGAAAGGTCCACAGCCAGCTCACCGCCTGTCAGGAACAGCTGACGGACTACGATCAGGTGTTGGCGGAGTACCGGAGCAGCTCTCTGGACGGCATGGCGGACAGCGAGGGCAAGCTGGTCACCGTCCCCCGGCGGGACGTGCTGGATCTGGTGGAGACCCTGATGATGCCCCGCGGCAAGGTGCTCTCCGTCGAGATTCTGGATGACGCCGCCGAGGTGGAGATGTCCGATATGCGGCTGGACCAGATCTCCGAGATGTTCGCCGTGATGGAGGAGCAGCCCATCGTGCAGAGCGTGGAACTGAATGTGGCTTCCACGGAGGAAAACAGGGCGGCTTCCGTTTTGAGCTTCTCCGTGAAGATCTATCTGCAGCCGGAAACGGAGGTGGCGGAATGAACCGGGAACTGACAAGACGGGAAACGGTCCTGTTGCTGATTTTGGTGGTTCTGGTCATTTTCCTGGGCTACTTCAAGCTGATCTTTGAGCCGATTCAGGATCAGGTGGCCCAGTATCAGGACACGACCTCTCAGGAGCAGAGCGAGCTGGAGCAGGATCTGATCCTGCTGACGCGGAAGCAGGAAATGCAGCGCAAGATCGAGGAGGTCCGGGCCTCCGGCGAGGAACGGACGATCCCTCAGTATGACAACAGCAGAAGGCTCATGCTGGACCTTCACCGCATTCTGGATTCTGCGGTGGACTACTCTCTGGACTTTTCCCAGAGCACCACGCAGGACAGCTACATCGTTCTGCGGCCGGTGACTATGAGCTTCCAGACCCATACCTACGCCCAGGCGCGGGCCATTGTGGACGCCCTGAGCGAAAGCGAGAATATGAACCAGATCTCCGATCTGAGTATCCGGACCAATCAGGGCCAGGACCGGGATCTGGTGCAGACGGATCTGGTGATCACGTATTTTGAGGTGGCCTCCTGACGGAAGGCCGGAGGAGAAAGGGACCCCCATGAAAAACAAGGCGACACGGAACAATATGCGCGGCTTTTCGCTGATGGAGATGCTGGTGACGGTATTGATCCTGGTGATTTTGTTTGCCTTGGCCATGATCCCGATCTCCAAAATTCAGAAAAATCTCCGGCAGACGGAGCTGGACAGCCGGGCGGAGATGATCTTCTCCGCCGTGCAGAACCGGATGACTCGGCTTCAGGCTGCGGGTCAGGACAGCTATTATCAGCCTACCAATGAGGTAGGCACAGCTAAGCTGATGAACATGATCCCCAAGGACGCAGAGAAGGATAAATACAAGAAAACCACGCTGGCCTACGTGACCTCTGCCGACAAGAACAACAAGGATTCCGCCGCTTCCTGGATCTATCCGGAGACGGAAGCCGAGGCGGACCTGTGGAACGCTAACTGGGTGGTGGAGTTCGATCCTTCCAGCGGCAGCGTTTACGCGGTGTTTTTCAGCCGGGAGGACATGGACTACAAGCCGAAAGACTTCGACGATCTGCGTTACCGCGACAAGCGTCTGGAGAAGGGCGCTAAGATCGGCTACTACGGCGGCGACTCCGTGGGCGCGGCGGCGACCGAAAGTCTGGATCTTACGGTGGATGTCATCAATAAGGATCAGCTGCTGGTGGTGGCCTCCTGCAAGGTTAACCTCAGGAATAAGCCGCAATTTTATGCCGTCATTAAGGACGAGTCCGGCCATACCGTTAAGGAATTTGAAATTGAAAACAATACGGTGGACACTGTAAAAACGGAAAAAGACCTCTGCACGGCAACGCTGGTGCTGGATAATCTCAGTACAGGAAAAAATCTGCGCTTCGGACAGCAGGACCGCTTTAAAGATGCTAAGACAAGCGAGCATCTAATCCCCGGCGAAAACCTGACGGTGACGATCCTGGTGAAGGATACAAGTAACGACCAGATCCAGGGAACCTCCAAGACCGTTACCACCAACAGCCTGTTTGCGGAGGTCCGGGATAGAACCGGCGGGCTCGGCGGAACCGACGGCCGGACGGCGGTGATCAAGTACGGACGGCATCTGCAAAATCTGGAGGAGAACTCCGGCTTAAACCGAAAAACCGACAGCAAGACGCCCGCAATCACCGCCGCGGTGCAGGAGCGGGATATCCAATTCAAGAGCGATGAAAGCGATAGTTGGGGTGTTCTCTATCCGACCCGGAACTTTGTGCCTCTTGTGAATCCTAAAATCAAGAGCTATCACAGTGAGATCGGAAGCTATTGCCCGGTGATCTATGACCTGACGGTCGACACGAATGGTGACGCAGGATTGTTCAAGACCTTTGCCGGCGAACTGAAAAACATCCGTCTGGCCGGTGCCCAGATCACAGGAAAACAAACCTTTAGCACCGGACCTAAACGCGATGGAAATGTTGGCGGTCTGGTGGGAAAGCTGGACGGCGAGACAACGATCGACGGCTGTCAGGTGTACCTGAGCCGCGCCAAGGGCCAGTTGAGCGGAAAAACAGAAACAGACATTTGGATCGACGGCGCTGTGTCCGGCGGTCTGGTCGGTGATGCAGGGAATAATAATCTGACAGTCGAAAACAGCCTGGCTGCCACGGTGATCCAAAGCAAAACCGCTGCTGGCGGTCTGGTGGGCATAGGGCATGGAGTGATTTCTCTTGACCACTCCTATGCGGATTGCTATCTGTACAGTGATTCGGAAACCACTGAAACGGATGCAGGTTATGCCAGCGGTTTGATTGGTTGGCGATTTGTTGCTACGGCAACGTTAAAAATCACAGATTGTTATACCGCCGGTTTCTTGGTGGGCAAAACTACTGCGGGCCTTGTAGCGTGCGACCTGTCTGCCTCTAATAATGAGCTGCAAAATGTATACAGTGCCTGTGTTCCACTGGACGCAGACAAGTTATTAACGTATGGAACGGCTGCTGGTAAAAACGATTCCAGAGCCACAGTGGAACAGGTCTATTATCTCGGCAAATCGGAGAAATCCACCATCGGTACAGCGAAAAGTTACAGTGACCTGAACGCCGAGAATGCAGTGGAAAAGCTGTTCGCTTCTGACACTTCTAACGCCTTCACCAGGAAGAACAGCGATACCTATGCCTACAACCTGATGAGTGGTCTGGGCCTGACGCTGTACTCCTATCCCAAGCTGAAGAACCTGCCCCATTACGGCGACTGGAAGGCGGAGTTTGAAAACGGCGCACTGGTGTACTATGAGCAGTACGGCGAGACCGACTACGGCTTCTTCGGCGCCAACGTTGAGGCACTGTCCGCGACGGAAACGGTGCTGGGCGACGGCTACGGCGTAGTCTATGAGAACAACTTGCCTGCTGACAAGGTAACCGTGACGGTTGACGGCAAGACCTATGAATTGAATTCGGCCACCGAGATCACCATCACGGTCACCGATAAGGACGGTACAGAAAAGACCTATCATCTGCTGCCCCTGCCTGCGGATCTGGTGCAGAAGGTTGAAACGGTCCCGACCGGCTTCTACACGAAGCTGATGGTAGGCGGCACGGCGGGCAAGGCCTACTACTACAACCCCCATTTTGCCAAGACCGCGCTGGCGGCCGAAGCCGGAAAGCCGGAATTCGTCAGCATCCGCACGGCGCGGCAGCTCAATAACCTGAGTGCATATTACGACAAATACGCCGACGAGAAGGTTCTGCACAAAGATGCCGCCTTCCAGCAGGAGCGGGACATTGATTACGCGGCCTATGACTGGGTTGCTTACGGCAAGGGCAAGACGCCGGTGAAGGAGCAGGCTCCCATCGGACAGAAAGAAGACGCCCCCTTTAAGCACCGCTATGACGGCGGCAGCCATATCATCACCGGCGTTTCCTTTGCCAGCGGGGAGGACGGCCATGCCGTCGGCCTGTTCGGCTTTACAACAGGAACGCTGGAGAACATCGTCGTGACAACGGTGAAACCGCTGGAAAACGCCACCACCTCCAAATTGGGCGGCAATGTCCAGTGGAAAACGGTGTATACAGGCGTATTGGCCGGTAAAAACAGCGGCACGATCAAAAACTGCGCCGTTTCCGGCTATCGGCTGTCCGGCAGCGCCTACAGCGGCAGCACCTACTACCTCGGCGGTCTGGTGGGCTTCAATGAGGGCCTGATCCAGGCATGCAGCGCCGATATTCCCAGCATCACCGGCACCAGCACCTATGCCCGGAGCTATTGTGCCGGCGGTCTGGTGGGTATGAACGACGGCAGCGGCCAGATCCGTCAGAGTTATGCGATTGGTAGTATCAAGCTGACGGAGATCCGCGGCAGCGCTGTGATCTCCGGCTTTGCGGGAGAGAACCGGGGCGTTATTCGGAACTGCTACTGCGCCATGGATCTGAACGCGGTGACGGGCGCGGACGTCAACGGCTTCTCCACGGATCTGGGCAGCGTGACCAAGTGCTATTACCTCAACGGCAGTACCCATACCTTTGCCGGAGCGGTGCGCCTGTACGATTACAAGGCGGGCACCTCCTCCGGTGCGCAGCCACGGGATCATAAGCAGATGAAAGCGCTGGCTTCGGAATTGGACGGCTTTGCCGCGGTTGATGATGCAGCGCACAGCATCAACCACCAGAATACGGACCCCTCTGAAACGGTGTATCCCTATCCCAGCAGCGTCACCGCCGCGGACAAGAAGCCCGTCCACTACGGCGACTGGGTCACCGACGCGGACATGGGAACCATCGGCATGGTCTATTGGGAAAAGGAGGAGGGCGGCGCCAACAGCGGCTATCACTTCTCCTACATCGGCTTTGACGCAAAGGGTGTCCGCAAGGAGGGCAGCAGCCTTTGCACCGCCCACGATGACGGCGGCAAGATCACCGATTTCGGCTACGGCTACTACTGCAAGGACAAAACAAGTGGGAAGCTGACGCCGAGCGGCAACTTTGTCCTTGAGGGGAAAAATGACGCAGCGGCAGAGGCGCTTGCCAAGCAGGTGTCCGGCTACAACTTCACCTGCTATCGGACCGACGGCAAAAATGGCCTGCAGCTGTCGGCAGAGACCAACAGCAGCAATGGCAGTTATACCCTTGCGGCCAACGGTACATGGACCTTGAATCAGAATGGGAAGCCCTACACCTACGCCGTCTGCCCCTTCTTCGGAGATTCCTACTGCCCGGTCGGGGATGTAGGCGATGCGCAGAACCTCGGCAAGACGACGACCACCACCACCACAAAAAAGCCGTACCAGATCCGCTCCGTGGAGCAGCTGCAATTCATCAACTGGAGCTGTGAAGTCATTCCAGAGAGTATTGGCTACTGGTGGAACCCAAACTATACCTTCACCTACAAGACCGGAACGGACCGCCCGGTGACCTCAAAAACCTATAATCAGTTCCCCTATCTGCAATACGCCACGGTCACGGAGCAAGGGGAGCAGAAGATGAGCGCTGCGCTGAGTAACCGCCCCCAACGGAGCTGGACCCAGACGCATGACCTCAATGGTATGGCACTGAACGCTCCGGCGGATGGCGCAGAGAATACTGTGTTCTATCCCATTGCCGGCGCGGTAGACAATCATACAGGTAGCGACTACAATGTTGTGCTGTATACGTGGTTCGGCGGGAAGTATGACGGCAGGAACTACTACATCAAGAACATCGCCATCAAGTCCAACTGCTACAATGTGGGCGTATTCGGTACCACGGCAGGCGCAACGATCGAAAACATCATGCTCTACAGCGATAACGATGGTGTGATCCAGCGCAGCACAGACTACACGCCGAAGGATGACGATACACGGAAAGAAGACCAGTATCAGTGCGCCTATGCGTTGGGCGGTTTGGTGGGCATCGCTTATGATTATCAAGACAATCTTGGCAACAGTACCATCCAGAACTGCGCCATTGCAGGCTATACCATTGCTGACAACAGCAAAAATAAACAGCAGCTTGGCGAGGCGGTAGTCGGCGGTTTGATCGGTGTTTCCAACGTTAACCTGATGAAATGTACCGCAGTGGTGGACATTCAGATCAACTGCACACATCGGGATAACAATGCAAATGGCGCACTGAACGCGCCGCAATGGGGCAACTTTGTCCGTGTGGGCGGTATAGCTGGCGGCGTGCGCTACAGCGTGACGGACTGCTACTCTGGCGGCTCTATCACCGTCAGTGAGGACACGCTCAAGGAACGCATGAAGAAAAGCAAAGAGAAAGAGCTTGTGGGACTTGATACCGATTATAATGGAGAAGTCTATCAGGGTTCTAATGAGCCAGCTACCTTTGTTTACATCGGCGGTATCGGCGGCAGCGGTTTCTCGTCCAACTTTGAGAACTTTACCGGCAGCGCCAGTGTGATTGACAGTCAGCCGATCTATAAGAACTGCTACACCTACATGTCCTTCCCGGCGATGCGAGGAACGATTACCGCCATTTCCCTCATCGGCAGCGTGGCGGACCGCTACGGCCAGAATGCGAGCCTGACGATCACCAACTGTTATTATCTTGATAGCAGCGCGAACATCGATTTTTCCAAACTTCCGAAGTATCGTGGCGAAAAAAAGAGCGTGAAGGTAGATTGGTTTGACTACCGTTATACCAATTATAATTCCCTATTTACGCTTTTAAACACGAAAGATGCACAGGAAAAAATGCTCCGAGGAGACCTGTCTTATCTGGAAACACATGTCTGGGATGTTGCGAAGGCAACCTACAACATCAGCGGTCTGACCGCCCTGACCTACGAGCAGATGTCGAACCGGAGCGACTCGTCGACTGAGAACTTCCAAACCAAGCTGGGCGCTGGATTCAACTGGGTCACCAATATGGAAAACGGCTCCACGATCCACGGCAAGTACAGCTTCCCCGGCAGCGATGCGGCTCTGCAAGGGCAGGATTATCCCTTCCCCACCGTGCTGCGGGGAACGGACAGCACCGGAACGCCGGTCAACCTCCACTACGGCGCATGGCCTAAGGTGGGTATGCTCTGGAAGGAGGGTATTGTCTCTCTGGACCTGATCGCGGACTATGAGTCGACCTCCGGGGCCGTGAAGAAGTTGGAACTGAATCTGCTCAATGTACCCGAGGTGACAGGGACAGAACCGCCGACATTCAAGTACAGCCCCGAGGGCGTGGTCACGGCAACGGCCACCCGGATCGAAACGGGAGACCATGTAGGCGACTTTGCGGTCACGCTGAAGGGCAAAGGGACCGGCGCGACCGAGGTGATCGCGAAGTACGGCGACTACACCGCCCGCCTGATGGTCACGGTCACAGCTGATCTGAAGGTGAACTTGGGAGCGGAAAGCGTTGAACTGAACGTTGGAAACGAAAAGACCGTCCAGATCAAGGCTGTTGACAAGAATGGCAAAGAGCCTCCTACAGCCACCTGGACAGTCACCAGTGACGACCCGGCGGTGGCAGAGGTTACCGAGCAGCCTACTGACGGCCAAATCACGGTCAAGGGCGTTGCCGCGGGAGAAACGCAGCTCCGCATCAAAGCGACCTGCACAGTGGGCGGCAAGAACTACACCGCCACGGCGATCCTGCCGGTATCGGTCAAGGAAATAAGCGGCGGAGGCTGAGCAAACACAATGGGACGGCGTTTTCCGTCGGAATTTCCGGAAAAATGAGAAGAAAGGAGGGTGATCCGGATGAAAAAGTTAAAAAACAACAGCGGCGCTACGATCCTGATGGCCCTCCTGCTCATTTTGCTGGCCATGGCGGTGGGCGCGGCGATCCTGACGGCTGCCGTCAGCGCCGCCCACCACATGAAAAGCGACCGGGAAGCCCAGCAGAACTACCTGACGGTCAGCTCCGCGGCGGAGCTGATCCGGGACAGCATCAACGGGCAAACCTATGAGCGGACTTTGACGGTCAAACGCGAGGCTAACCGGGATGAACAGGGAACTGTGACATCGTATACGGAGACACGCACCCTTGATATAAAGCCAAACCCGCCTTTCCCGGGTCCCATGCAGGCATGGCTCACCGCCTGCGTAAAAAATAGCGACAATAGAAATGTTCTCTATGCCAGCTTTCAGAAATGTGACGATACCATCACCGTAACACTGGATAACGCCCCCGATTTGAAACAAGTGCAGGCGAAATTTTCGGCGCAGGCGGATGGTAAAATTCAGGTTGAGCTGTCTTTGGTACAGGAGAACGGCAAAACGGGGGACGACTGCCGCATGACCCTGACCATGCAGGGGACGCTGACAACAGAGGGGCTGGATACGCTTCCCGCCGAGGAAGAATATGTGAGCACTTACAAGACCATCATCACATGGGGATCTCCGAAGATTGTCAAAGGCATTGCGGACAAGGGGGCGGGCACATGAACAAGCTGCGAGACAACCGGGGCGAAACGCTGGTGGAGTCTCTGGTCTCCATCCTGATCGCCGTGCTGGCCTTTGGCATTCTGGCCACGTCTGTGGTCACGGCGGAAAAGATCAACGCCAAGACCCGGAACACGGATGTTATGTTTCATTATGATGAGACAAACAAAACAAGCAAAGATATTAAGCTGCAAGGCACTGGTAAAGCCGGCTCCGGCACAGTGCTGCTCTACAAAAGCAACGGCTATTACTATTACAGCCACGATAAAGCGGGGGCCGGGTCATGAAAAAACTGCGGAATCAAAACGGCCTGACCCTGACGGAGATGCTCTGCACGGTGATCATCGTGCTGCTGTTCAGCAGCCTTGTGGCGGTGGGGGCCAATGCCGCGGTGCGGAGCTTCCGCATTTCCATGGCGGACTCTCAGGCCCAGGAGCTTTGCTCCACGCTGACCACCGCCATCAGCGACAAACTGCGCTACTGCACGGTGGAGACCAACGCGGTGTTTATTCAGGGCGTGGGCTATGTGGAAGGTACGGCTGAGAATATTTTTACCGTGAATGACAGCGGTCAAGTATATCTGGGAAAGAATAAATTCCTGGGTGCATATGCCTATCCGGAGGGCTTGAAGGTCAAAGAATTTTCCGTAATCTACGAGGAGAATGTCTTCACCGTTCAATTTCAAATCAAGGACCGGCGGGACACTAAGCTGGCCGAGGCCGATTTTCAAGTGAAGCAGATCAATCAGGAGACGAATTAGACAGCATTGTAACCACCGGTTATGCCGGTGGTTACAATGCTGCATTCATAAAAATGCTGACAGAAGATATGGAGGCACAAAAATGACGATCAAGCAGTGTTATCAGGCGATGGGCGCGGATTTTGAGGAGATTTCCCAGCGAATTCCCAGCGAAGCCATGATCCGGAAATTCGCCGTGAAATTCCCGGAGGACAAGAGCTTTGCGGAGCTGACGAAAGCACTGGAACAGGGCGACGTGGAAACGGCGTTCCGGGCGGCGCATACCATCAAGGGTCTGTGCCTGACGTTGGGCTTTTCCCATCTGACCGCCCCGGCCAGCGAGCTGACGGAGCTGCTGCGGGCCGGACGGCTGGACGGCAGCGAAGTGCTTTACGGCCAGCTGGCGCAGGAATACAACAGAACGGTGGAGCTTCTCCGGGCAGTGGACTGACCGGGGGAGGGAAGCAGGCCGTCGCCGCGGTACATCGCGGCGAAGGTCTGCTGTGCATGAATATACAAAAATAAAAAGCAGGCGTTGACACGCTTTTTTGCAAGCGGAAGCAGGAGGGGATGGCTGTATGGAACGACAGACGGTCTTGATCGTTGACGATTCGGAACTGAATCGCATGATGCTGATGGAGATCCTGGGGGAGCAGTATCACTATATTGAGGCTCAAAATGGGCGGGAGGCTGTCCGGCTGATGGAAAAGAAGCTGACGGTGGATCTGATGCTGCTGGACATCAATATGCCGGAGATGAACGGCTTTCAGGTGCTGGAGCAGATGAACCGCTTCCGGTGGATCGATGAGATCCCGGTCATCATGATCTCCACCGATGAGACCAATCAGGCCATTCAGCAGGCATACGCCATGGGCGTTACGGACTATATCCGCCGCCCCTTCGACACCTTTATCGTGCGCCACCGCGTGGAAAATACCCTGAAGCTCTATGCCAACCAGAAGCGGCTGATGTATCTGGTTTCCGACCAGATCCGGGAAAAAGAGGAAAACAGCAACCTGATGGTGGGAATTCTCAGTCATGTGGTGGAGTTCCGCAACCATGAGGGCGGCGACCATATCCGCAACATCCGCGGCATAACGGAGCTGCTGCTCCGCCGGCTGGTAGAGAAGACGAAGGCCTACCACCTTTCTGAGGAGGACATCGCCCTGATCAAAACGGCTTCCGCCCTCCATGATATCGGCAAGATCACCATTCCGGAGGAGATTTTGAATAAGCCGGGGAAGCTGACCTCGGAGGAATTCGCCGTGATGAAGACCCACGCGGCAGCCGGCGCGGTGATCCTGGAGCAGATGACCTTCGGACAGGAAAAGCCGCTGTTCCGTTACGCCTTGGAGATCTGCCGCTGGCACCATGAGCGGTGGGACGGCCACGGCTACCCGGACGGGCTGCGGGGGGAACGAATCCCCATCGCCGCGCAGGTGGTGGCTCTGGCAGACGTCTACAACGCGCTGACCAGCGAGCGGTGCTACAAAAAAGCCTTTGACCACGATACGGCCATCGCCATGATCCTGGGCGGAGAGTGCGGCGCCTTCAATCCGCTGCTGCTGGAATGTCTGGCGGACGTATCGCCCCGGCTCCGCATTACGTCCCATGTCCCGCTGGACGGAGATCCCTACCGGCTGGAGGTGAACCGGCTGTCCGATGAGCTTCTGGCCCGGGCCGATCTGCCGCGGAATGACCGGGTGCAGCGGATACTGGAGTCCTTGCAGGAGCGCATCGACTTCTTCGCGTCTTGCAGCGGCGGGATCCAGTTTGAGTTCGACGCGCTTTCCGGTCTGGCGGACATCACCAATTGGGATGAACCGCCCCAGTACCGCCATACAGTGAAGAACGCTGCTCACCCGGAGTGCTTCCACCGCCTGAGTCAGAAGGATTTCCGCCGGCTGCAGGAGGCGATGGATGCCACGACCAAGGAGACGCCGGAATTTTCCGTGAGCCTGCTGCTGCCCTGCGGCACGGAGCATCACTGGTGCGATCTGCGGGTGCGGACGCTGTGGTCCGACCGGCAGCCGGAGCACTATGTGGGTGCCGTGGGTCAACTGGTGGACCCGCAGCTCTCCGTCAAAAAGCCGCTGCTGCTGTCGGCCGCGGACGTGAATACGGAGGACGGCACGCAGGCCCTCGCGGCGGAGATGCACCGTCTGAGAATGGTGTTCGATGTTGTCCGTCTCGTAGACCCCACTACCAATTCCGTGCTGGAATTGGACGAGCAGGGCGTTCTCCATCCCAACGGCAGCCACTGCGCGGCCTTCTGGGACAACGACCGCAGCTGCGCCAACTGCATTTCCTCCCGGGCATTTGCCCAGAAAACGACCCTGAACAAGCTGGAATTTACCAATACGGATATGTACTTCGTCATTTCCAAATACCTGTGCCTGAATGGGATGCCCTGTGTGCTGGAAATGCTGTCCAAGCTGAGTGAGGGCCGCTGGATCGACGCCAACGGCACCCGGCTCCTGCTGGATCACAGCCGGGCCGAGAACATGGAGCTGTTCATGGACCCGCTCACGAACACCTATGCCCGGCGGTATTTTGAGTCCTATCGCTCCCATCTGGAGGGCATGGAGCATGTGGCGATCATCGACGTGGACAGCTTCAAGCAGGTAAATGATGCCTACGGCCACCAAACCGGAGACACCGTCCTGCGGGACATTGCCGCCGCGATCCACTCCTGCATCCGCAGTACGGATACGCTGATCCGCTACGGCGGCGACGAATTTTTACTGCTGTTTCCCAAAATGGACGAGCATATTTTTGCGCGGAAGCAAAACGAGATCCGGGAGGCGGTCCGCCGGATCGTCATTCCGGAGTATCCGGAGCTGCACCTGTCCGTCAGCATCGGCGGCGTCAGCGGCGTGCATCCCCTTGCGGAGGCCATCCGTCAGGCGGACTACCTGATGTATGAAAATAAAGAGAAATATTATACAGAAGGGGAACATATCACCCCCCCCCCCCGAAAATGGAAGAAAATATAAAAATCCGCGATAAATAAGCATGAATATTCAATCGAAACAGGAAGGTGGAGACTGCGGTGCAGAATTGCGGAAAAGAAGTCCTAATCACCATGTTCAAAGACAGCTCCCTGCCTTTTGGCATTATCCGCGTGGAGCTGGATGAGACCGGCCGTCCGGCAGACTGGATCTTTCTCTGCTGCAATCAGGCGTTGGAAGCGCTGACGGGGCGGACCCGGGCGGAGCTGCTGAGCAACAGCTTCCTGACGCTGCGCCCGGATGGCGCAAGCGAGTGGATCGGACCGTTTTATGCGGCGGCCTTTGAAAAGAGCCCCGCAAGGCTGGAGGTGCGGGACGAGGCGCGGAAATTTCATCTGTATATCGACTGCCTGCCCATCGACGAGGCAGGTGAGTGCGCCCTGCTTCTGCGGAACTCCTGGAAGGAGGACACCTATCGGAAAAAGCTGGAGGAGCAGATCGTCTCCTTCCGGAATATCCACAAGTCCATGTCCTCCGGCGCCTGGCACCTGACGTTCAATGAACGGTGGGAGCGGGTCTCCGTGGAATGGTCCGACACGCTGCGGCAGATGCTGGGCTTCCGCTCGGAAAAGGAGTTTCCCAATGCCTTTGAAGCGTGGACCGGACAGCTTCACCCGGAGGATGAGGCGCGGGTCCTGAGCGCTTACGAAGCGGTGGTGGAGGATACCACGGGGGAGCAGCCCTTTGACGTGGAATACCGCCTGCGCCACAAGGACGGTTCGTACCACTGGTTCCATACCACCGGCGGCCTGTCCCGCCGTGCGGACGGGTCCCCGGAGTTCTTTGACGGGATCTTCGTCAACACCGATGAAAAGCATGAGACGCGGGAGCGCTTCCAGCGGGCTCTGCGGGAGGCGCAGACCGCCCGGCAGGAGGCGGAGCTGGATCACGAGATCATCTCCTCTGTGAGCCGGCTGTATTTCTCCATTTTCCGGATCGATCTAAAAAAGAACTTCTATGAGGAGATTTCCAGCGACAACTCCGTACATCGCCTGACGGGACACCGGGGCATGGCCCAGCAGAAGCTGAACGAGCTGTGCAGCACCTTTGTGGACCCGGAGTACCGGATGGCGGTCCGGCAGTTCTTTGACCTGTCCACGGTGCCGGACCGGCTGGCGGATACCGATACAGTGGGGATGGATTATTTAGCCACCAACGGCAACTGGTACATGGCCCGGTTTATCGAAAAGCGGCGGGATGAAGCCGGACGGGTCACCCACATCCTCTATGTGACCAGAAACGTCACCAAGGAAAAGCGGCAGGAGCTGGAACGCCAGAAGCTGAAGATCGCCTATCAGGCGACGGAAAAGGCCAACGAGGCCAAGACCGCCTTCCTGCTGAATATGTCCCATGACATCCGCACGCCCATGAATGCCATTCTGGGCTACGCGCACCTGATGCGGAAGGGACTGACGGACCCCAAGCTGCTCCACTATCAGGAGATGATCGAGGAGTCCGGCAGCCTGCTGCTGTCCATCATCAACAACGTGCTGGACATGACGAAGATCGAGAGCGGGCGGCTGGAACTGAATGAAGACTACAACCGCGTGGGAGATGTCGTCGGCAAGATCGTGGCCGTTTTCCAGGGGGAGGCCCGGAAAAAGAATCTGACACTGACCAGAGTGCAGAAGGCGTCGAATCTGGATATTCTATGCGACGTTACAAAGCTGCAGGAGCTCTTTACAAACCTGATCAGCAACGCCGTCAAGTACACTCCACCCGGTGGGACCGTCACGGTCACCACCGAGGAGCTGCCCTGCGCTCAGCCGGGACATGTGACGCTGCGTACCGAGGTGGCCGATACCGGCATCGGCATCAGCCGGGAGTTTCTGCCTCATCTGTTTGAGCCCTTCTCCAGAGAGCGGAACACCACTGCGGGCAAAGTGCTGGGAACCGGACTGGGTATGCCCATCGTCAAGAGCCTCGTGGAACTGATGGGCGGCACGATCACCGTGGAAAGCGAGCAGGGGAAGGGGTCGAAATTCACCGTGACGCTGACCCATAAGCTGGCGGATCAGGCGCACTGTGAGAAGAAGCCCGCCGGGACGGAGGAGCAGACTGACCACTGCTTTACCGGGAAGCGGCTGCTGCTGGCGGAGGACAATGACCTGAACGCGGAGATCGCCACCGCATTTTTGCAGGATATGGGCTTTACGGTGGATCGGGCCGTGGACGGCGCCGACTGCGTGGACCGGTATCAGCATGAGGCGGCCGGAACCTACGGCCTGATCCTGATGGACATTCAGATGCCCAATATGGACGGCTATCAGGCGACGCTGGCGATCCGCGGCCTGCCGGATAAGGAAAAAGCCGGGATACCCATTGCGGCCATGACGGCCAACGCCTTTGCCGAGGACCGGCAGAAGGCCTTCAACGTGGGAATGAACGGCCATATTGCCAAGCCCATCAATACGGAGATCCTGCGGGAAACGCTGCGGGAATTGCTTTGAAACTGAGGAAACACAATACATGAAACGCATCACAGCACTTATTTTGACCTGTCTGCTGTCCGTGGGGCTGCTCTGCGGCTGCGGCGCACAGCAGCCGGAACCCGCACTCCCCGAGATCATCATCGGCAGCGATACCTACCCGCCCTACGTCTATCTGGACGATAACGGCGACCCCACCGGCATCGATGTGGAGATCGCCACGGAGGCTTTCCAGCGGATGGGATATCAGGCGGTGTTCACCACCATCGACTGGGAACAGAAGAAAACACTGGTGGACAGCGGCGAGATCGACTGCATCTGGGGCTGCTTCTCTATGAGCGGCCGGGAGTATGACTACCAGTGGGCCGGGCCCTACGCGATCAGCCGCCAGGTGATCGCCGTGGACGCGGGCAGCGATATTTACACCATGGGCGATCTGGCCGGAAAGACCATCGCCGTGCAGTCCACCGGAAAGCCGGAGGATCTGTTCCTCCACCACCGGATCGCCGATATCCCGGAGTTCGGGGCCATTATCAGCCTGGAGGACCGTGGCGTGCAGTACGCCGCGCTGGACTGCGGCTATGTGGACGCTGTCGCCGCCCATGAGATGGCCATTCTGCAATATATGGAGGACTACGGGGCGGAGTTCCGTATTCTGGACAAGCCCCTGCTGGTCACCGGGATCGGCGTCGCCTTTTCCAACAATGATAACCGGGGGCTGGCCCAAAGGCTGACGGAGACCTTTGCCCAGATGCGGCAGGACGGCACTCTGCAGGAGATCCTCGGCAGATATCTGGAGCACCCCGAAACCTATCTGGAGGTAGAGAGCCTTGGGCAGTGAAAAAACACAGAGCATGTTCAGCGCAAGGTTCTGGTATGCCTGTCTTGCGGTGGGGATCATTGCTTTGAGCGTGGTGTACACCTTCTCCCACAAGGTGGATATCCGCCGGTGCGAGGAACGGCTGACGACCACAGTCGAATTTATCAAGGATCAGACGGACAGCTATGTGAACTACAACAATATTGCCGTCGCCAAAAGCCTGATGCGGGGCAGTACCGTCATTCGGACGCTGGAGGAGATCTCTCTGGACTGCAGCGAGGCGGAGCTGGAGGCGTATGCCGACAAGCTGTGGCTTACAGGAATTTCCGTACTGGATCAGCAGGGGAACGTGGTGTGCGAGTACACGGAGCACGGCATCGGCTACGCCCGGCTCCGGACCGACCTGGAACGGGCGTCGGTCCTTGACGTCATCGGCTATCCCCAGAAGACCTATGTGAAGCGGGTATATCTGGAGGACGGCTCCTATGCCGATATCGCTGTACATAGCTGCGCCAATAACACCGGCGCGGTGCTGGCCTACCGCCATACGCTGGCGTCCTTTTCCCAGAAGTCCGTCCTGTCCGTCCAGACTCTGCTGAACGGCTATGACGCCAACACCGTAGCGACCTTCCTTGTGGTAAAGGGGAGCCGGGTGGAGGCGTCCAATGACCCGGAGCTCATCGGACAGGACGTTTCCGACGACCGGCTGATCCAGTCGATCCGAAAGGGCAATCAGTCGGAAAAGCTGACATTTGTGAACGTCGGAAACGGTATGGGGCAGTACTACGGCATGTATAGCCACGGGCGGAATTACTATCTTTATGCATACGTTCCCGCCAGGCAGATCGACAGCGCCACCTCGCCGAACCTGACGGCGGCGCTGGCTGCATATATCCTGATCATGGTGCTGATCCTGTGGCTCCGCTGGAGCACCGTCCGGAAATTCCAGCTCCGGCAGGAGAAGTCCGAGCAGGCTTATAAGGAATCTCTGGAGCAGAAGAATGCCGAGCTGGAGCTTGCTGTCCGCCACGAGGCGGCGGCGAACCGCGCCAAGCGGGAGTTCCTGTTCAATATGTCCCACGATATCCGCACACCGATGAATGCCATCATCGGCTTCACCTCTTTGGCGGCCACCCATATTGACAACCGGGATCAGGTCATTGATTACCTGAAAAAGATCTCCACCGCCAGCCAGCATCTGCTGTCCCTCATCAACGATGTGCTGGATATGAGCCGCATTGAAAGCGGCCGGGTCACCTTGGAGACAAAGCCGGTGTATCTGCCGGATCTGGTGCATGACATCCGGGACATCGTTCAGTCGAACATCGTTGCCAAGCGGCTGTCCCTGTTCATCGATACCATCGATGTTGTGGATGAGCAGGTCATTGCCGACCCCATGCGGCTCAACCAGATCCTGCTGAACATCCTGTCCAACGCCGTGAAATTCACGCCCGCCGGCGGTATGGTCAGCCTGCGGATCGTGGAGAAGCCCACCGCGCCGAAGGGGTATGCGGACTATGAATTCCACATCCGGGACAACGGCATCGGCATCAGCGAGGAGTTCCGGAAGCATATCTTTGAGCAGTTCTCCCGGGAGGAGACCTCCACCGTCAGCAAGACCCAGGGCACCGGTCTGGGAATGTCCATCACCAAGAGCCTTGTGGATATGATGGGGGGGACCATCACCGTGGAGAGCGAGCCCGGGAAGGGCTCGGAATTCGTGGTGGCGCTGCGGTTTCCCGTCAGCGGAGAGAAGCGGGAGCCGAAGCAGATCGCCCAGTTGGAGGGCCTCCGCGCCTTGGTGGCGGATGACGATACCGGCACCTGTCTGAACGTCAGCAAGATGCTGCGGTCCATCGGGATGCGGCCGGATTGGACCATCTCCGGCAAGGAGGCGGTCATCCGGGCTAAGGACGCCATGGAGCAGGGGGACGCCTTCAGCGTCTATATCATCGACTGGCTGATCCCGGATATGAACGGCATCGAGGTGGTGCACCAGGTCCGCAAAATCATCGGAGATGCGACGCCCATCATCATTCTCACCGCCTATGACTGGACGGATATCGAGACGGAAGCGAGGGAGGCCGGCGTGACGGCCTTCTGCGCGAAACCGCTCTTTATGTCCGAGCTGCGCAGCGTATTGGCGAAGCCCTTCGGCGCGGAGGATACGTCGGCCATGACAGAAAAAGGACCGGATTTCTCCGGAAAAAAGCTGCTGCTGGTGGAGGATAACGATCTGAATCTGGAGATCGCCTCCACTATTTTGCAGGAGGCCGGCTTCGAGGTGGACACGGCGGAAAACGGGCAGATCGCCTTGGAAAAAGTGGAGAATGCTCCTGCGGACCGGTACGATCTGATCCTGATGGATATACAGATGCCGGTGATGGACGGCTATGAGGCCACCCGCCGTATCCGCGCCCTTTCGGACAAGGAGAAGGCCAGCGTTCCCATCGTGGCCATGACGGCCAACGCCTTTGAGGATGACCGGAAAAACGCGCTGAACGCCGGGATGAACGGCCATATTGCCAAGCCGCTGGACCTGCCGAAGCTGTTCCGCGTTCTGTCGGAGCTGATGCGGTAACGCCGCCGAGCCGCACGTCCGGAGCAGAAAACGCAAAAAAGAGTTCCGCCTTTGCCATGATCGGCAAAAACGGAACTCTTTTTCTGCCGGCACCGGGCAAAACCCCGAAGGGGATCTGCGTTTTCAGGGTCTGCTTTGGGCTTAGACCCTTCAATTACGGTTCAAAGCTCCGGGATCACACCCGATAGGTTGCGAAAAGCTTAAAATTCTTTAGATACTTCTTAACGAACTCTTGTCAATCGCGCAAGGCTGTGTTATTATTTTCTATAAGTGAATTGCAGGCAAACCCGGCGCAAGCCGGTGACGCAAAGCTATAGGGACCCACCGGGTCAGCCAGCTGCCGACGACGGGCCGCCGTCATTTTTTGCTGGACTCGGCTGCTTTGCGGATTTTTGAAACGCGGGAGCTGGCAGGCATGGAGCTATTTGGCGGCAGGCTCGATCAAAGCTGCGCAGAGACTTCTCTGTGTGCTTGCGGTGTCCAAAACCTGATATTCTGAGAACAAAACACTTTCGGATGTGGTGTTCCACGTCCTGAAGGTGTTTTTTTGAGGGCAGAAGCAAGCGGGATGGAACGGATTTTTTTGGAGGGACGATAGCCTATGAAAGAGAGAGTATGGGGATGTATGGCTGCGCTGCTGCTGACGCTGGCGATGAGCGTTTCCCTCCTGGCAGGCTGCGCCGGGAGGACTGCGGAGGATGAGGAAGAACCCATCCAGGTGTATTTGTGGACGGCGAACCTGTATGAAAAGTACGCCCCCTACGTCCAGGCCCAGCTTCCGGACGTGGACGTGGAATTCGTGGTGGGCAACAACGATCTGAATTTCTACAAATTCCTCAACGAAAACGGCGGGCTGCCGGATGTGATCACCTGCTGCCGGTTTTCTCTCCATGACGCACAGCCGCTGAAGGACAGCCTGATGGATCTTTCCACCAGCAACGAGGCGGGCACCGTTTATAATACCTACCTCAACAGCTTCATGAATGAGGACGGCAGCATCAACTGGCTGCCGGTATGCGCGGACGCCCACGGCTTTGTGGTGAACCGCGGATTGTTTGAGCAGTATGAGATCCCGCTGCCTACGGACTATGACAGCTTCATTTCCGCCTGCCGCGCCTTTGAGGCCGTGGGGCTCCGGGGCTTTACCGCCGACTATTCCTATGACTACACCTGTATGGAGACCTTACAGGGGCTGTCTGCCACGGCGCTTTCCTCCTCGGCGGGACGCAAGTGGCGCACCGCTTACAGCGACCCCGCCAATACGGAGCGTGTGGGTCTGGATGATACCGTGTGGCCGGGGGCCTTTGAGCGCATGGAGCAGTTCATTCAGGACACCCATCTGACTGCAGAGGACTTGAATAACAACTATGACACGGTTACCGAGCTGTTTCAAAACGGCCAGCTTGCCATGTATTTCGGCTCCTCCGCAGGGGTGAGCCTGTTCCGGGAGGCGGGCATCGACACGGTGTTCCTGCCGTTTTTCGGCGAGAATGGCGAAAAGTGGCTTATGACGACGCCGTATTTTCAGGTGGCGCTGAACCGGGATCTGGAACAGGATGAGGCGCGCCGGGAAAAGGCCATGAGGGTGCTGAAGGTGATGCTGTCGGCGGAGGCCCAGAACATCGTCTGCAACGGGCAGGATACGCTGAGCTACAGTCAGAATGTGCCCCTTCGCTTTACGGACGCACTGCAGGAGGTGCGGCCGGTGGTGGAGGAGAACCACATGTATATCCGCATCGCCTCCAACGATTTCTTTTCCGTCTCGCAGGATGTGGTCTCCAAGATGATCGCGGGGAAGTACAGCGCGGCGCAGGCGTATAAGGCGTTTGACAGCCAGCTCCGTGAGCCAAGAGACGTCTCTGAGGAGACTGTCCTGACAGTGGAGCGGACCTATTCCAATACCTTCCGCCCCGAGGGCGGCAATGAGGCCGCTTCCGTGATGGCCAACACGCTGCGGAGCATCTATGGGACCGATGTGCTGATCGCGGAAGGAAGCAGCTTCACCGGCTCGGTGCTTCAGGCGGACTACACCGAGAAGATGGCCGGGTACATGATCATGCCCAATGGGCTGCTGGCCTACCAGCGGGAAATGAGCGGCGCCGAGCTGAAGGAGACTGTCAAAGCCTTTGTGGAGGGCTGTGAGGGTGGCTTTACGCCGTTTAACCGGGGCTCTCTGCCGGTGGTCAGCGGCATTGCCATGGAAGTGCGGGAGGATCACGGGACGTATACCTTGACGAAGGTCACACGGGACGGAGAGGCGGTTCGGGACGAGGACACCTTCACCGTGACCTGTCTGGCCGCAGCGAAGCACATGGCGCCCCTCCTTGCGGATGAAAGCCGCGTGTTTGAAGGCGGAGACGTTCATGTGCGGAATACCTGGACCGAATACGCCGCACAGGATGACGCCGTTCTTGCGGAGCCTGAGACCTATATCAGCTTGAGGGAAGGATAGGTCAATAACCCCCACCAAATCTAATGATTTGGAGGGGGTTTGCGAGAAATCGTAAGCCCTGATTGACTACCCTAAGTGTTTCGAGCACTACGTTACTCAAGAATGTAAGAATAGGCACCGGCGGGCGTGAATCCGAACCTGCCGCACTGCGGTGTGTGATTAAAAGCTCTGAGAGTAAGGAGCGGTGTTGCACACGAAAACCTTGAGATAACATTGGGTACGGATACCTGACGGCCGAAAGGCCGCGTGGCTTTTTCGTTAGCCACAATCAAAGAAGAAGGAGGAAGGCATCATGCCAAACAAAGTGTATGTCATCAACAAGCACGGGCGTCCTCTGATGCCCTGCTCCCCGGCAAAAGCCCGTCATCTGCTGGATGCCGGGAAAGCCAAAGTGAAGAAGAGGACGCCCTTTACCATCCAGCTGGTCTACGGAAGCAGCGGCTACACCCAAGAAGTCATTCTGGGCGTAGACGCTGGAAGTAAGACCATTGGGATGTCAGCATCCACTACAAAAGAGGAGCTGCTTTCCGCAGAAGTAAAACCTCGAAATGACGTGGTGGATTTACTATCCACCCGTCGAGAGTTCCGCAGAGTCCGGAGAAACCGCAAGACCCGGTATCGCAAGCCGCGCTTCGACAACCGAGTTCGCGGTAAGAACAAAGAATGGTTGGCGCCTTCGGTGGAGGTCAAAATCCAAGAACACATCACCGCCATCAAGAGGGTTTGCTATATCTTGCCCGTGAGTAAAGTGGTTGTAGAGACCGCCGAATTCGACCTGCAGCTGCTGAAGGCCATCGAAGAAGGCAAACCCGTCCTTCAAGGTGAGGATTACCAGCAAGGTGAGATGTACGGTCACTACAATGTACGTCAATACGTGCTTTGGAAAGACAACTACATTTGCCAATGCTGTGGAGCTCACGCAACAAAGGAAAAAGAAGTCCGGCTTCATGTCCACCATCTGGAGAGCCGAAAAACCGGCGGAGATGCTCCCGGCAATCTCATCACCCTTTGTGACAGCTGTCACGAGAAATTCCACAAGGAGTTGATTACAGAGAAAGACCTCATGAAGCGTAAGCGGAAGTCAACCAGAGATGCCACATTCATGGGCATCATGCGGAAGACTTTAATGCAGAGGCTCTGCTCTGAGTTGCCTATCCCCGTTGTCGAAACGAGAGGCTATATCACAAAGGCAACCCGAGAGAAGCTGCTTGTGCTTCCCAAGAGCCACACCAACGATGCTCTGGCAATCGCACAGGGGAAGCGCGGCTTCAATGTGGGCTACCTTCCGGGAATCATACAAACCGATAAGATTTACACGATTCGTCCGGTGAGACATCACAACCGCCAGCTGCACAAGGCGGCCATTCTCAAGGGAGGCATCCGTAAGTCCAATCAAGCAGGAAAGTACGTTTTTGGATATCGTCTTTTTGACAAAGTCCAATTTAACGGCCAGGACTGCTTCATTTGGGGAAGAAGAACTACCGGAATCTTTACCATTAAAACGATAAACGGGAAAATGATAAAGGACGGTATCTCTTTCAAAAAATTAAAACTCGTAGAAAAATCCACGAGTTATTTAATAGCTTGATTTTAATACTAGGGTTGAGCAAAACGCGAGTTTTGCAAAGCCGAGTCACAATATATAGGCTTTAAGCAAGCCGGATGGCGCTGTTTATTGTATAGTCTCATGAGCAAATCGGAGTTTTGCTCATGGCTGTTTAATACACGAAAGGAGGGAACGGCAATTCCTCACCGCCCAATGCTTCACATTGGACGGTGTACCCTTGCCGCAACAATGGAAGAAACGCATTACCGCGCAAAAAGGATGAGACCGTTGGGGAAGCGGCGGGTGGCTGCTTTGGCGGCGGTGATTGTCCTGCTTTTGGGGATCGCCGCTGCCGGCGTCCAGTATTTCGACTTCGTGTTCCAGACGGTCTACAAGGAGAGCACTGCCCATCTGGCGGAGGTGCTCCACCAGTCCAACAATATGCTGAACGAGGTGGTGGAGAAGAACCTGACCTACCTGCACATGTGGGAAACCACCATGCGGCATATTTCCGACGAGGACGAGATCCGGCAGTTCATCGAGTCTGTTCAGCAGGAGACGGGCTTTTCCAACTTTTATTTCCTCTCCGCCGAGGGCAACTATATGACGGCTGCGGGGGAGACGGGGTACCTGGGCATACAGGATGATCTGGAGGACCGGATCACCCAGGGCGGCGACATCGTCATGAGCGCCGTGCTGCCCGGAAAGCCGGAGATGCTGGTGTTTGCCTGCCCGGAAAATCAGGGGACCTATCGGGACTTCGCGTATGACGCCGTGGCGGTTTCCTATTACAATGACGATATTGTGAAGGTGCTGGATATCTCCGCCTTTGACGGGACTGCCAGCAGATATGTGCTTCATCCCGACGGCCGCATCATCATCAACTGCGCGGCGCAGATGGAAGAGGACGTCTACAACCTGCTGGCCGCCATGCAGGAGCGCTCTCCTCTCACCAGTGAGGATATTCAGACCCTGTCCGACGATTTCACGCAGGGCCGCAGCGGATCCCGGCTGGTAACGCTGGACGGCACACGGTACTACATGACGTATCAGAGCGCCCACATTCTGGATTGGACGATCGTGGGCCTTGTTCCGGCGGCGGTCGTCAACGCCGGCATGAACGCGCTGCAATCCAGCACCATCGTGATGGTGAGCATGATCGTCCTCGGTATTTCCGCGCTGGCCCTTGCGCTCGTGCACCGAAAGAGCAGCGTCAAGCTGAGACGGAAGGACATGGAGATCCTGTACCGGGATGAGCTGTTCATGAAGCTCTCCATGAACGTGGACGATGTGTTCCTGATGCTGGACGCCCAAACGGATCGGGCGGATTATGTCAGCCCGAACGTGGAAAAGCTGCTGGGGATCACGGCGGAACAGATCCAGGAGGACGTTCATGTTCTGGGAAAGCTGCATCCCCAGGAGTCCGCAGAGCAGACGATGAACTATCTCACAGGGCTTGCGGCCAACGAGCAGCGTGAATGGGACTTTGAATATATCCACCAGAAGACCGGCGAGCACCGCTGGTTCCACGTTATCGCCATGGGCAGCAATGTGGAGGGCAGAACGAAGTACATTCTGGTCATGTCGGACCGGACTGCCGACAAGAAGATCAATCAGGCTCTTTCGGAGGCTGTCCGCGCCGCGGAGACCGCCAACCGGGCCAAGAGTACGTTCCTCTCCAATATGTCCCATGATATCCGCACGCCTATGAACGCCATCATCGGCTTCACCACGCTGGCGGTGAGCAATATGGATGACAAGGAGCGGGTTCAGGACTATCTGAGCAAGATCCTGGCCTCCGGCAACCATCTGCTCTCCCTCATCAATGACATTCTGGATATGAGCCGCATCGAAAGCGGCAAGATCCATCTGGAGGAGACGGAGACCAACCTGTCCGATGTGCTGCATGACTTAAAGACCATCGTCAGCGGACAGATCCACGCAAAGCAGCTGGAGCTTTATATGGACGCCATGGACGTCACCGATGAGGACGTCTATTGCGACAAGACGCGGCTGAATCAGGTGCTGCTGAATCTGCTGTCCAACGCCATCAAGTTCACCCCGGCAGGCGGAACGGTCTCCGTCCGGCTCAGACAGCTTCCGGGGACCCGGAAGGACCGGGAGCAGTATGAGATCCGGGTCAAGGACAACGGCATCGGCATGAGCCCGGAGTTTGCGAAAAAGATCTTCGATCCCTTTGAGCGGGAGCGGAGCTCCACCGTGAGCCGGATCCAGGGCACCGGTCTGGGCATGGCTATTACCAAGAACATCGTGGATATGATGGGCGGCACCATCGAGATCCGGACAGAGCCGGGCAAGGGCACCGAGTTTATCATCCGTGTGGCGCTGCGCGTCCAGCCGGAGCACCACCGTGCGGAGCGGATCGCGGAGCTGGAGGGCCTGAAGGCTCTGGTGGTGGATGACGATTTCAACACCTGCGACAGCGTGACCAAAATGCTGGTCCGGGTGGGGATGCGCTCGGAGTGGACGCTCTCCGGCAAGGAGGCCGTCCTCCGGGCCCGGCAGTCCATGGATCTGGGGGACGCGTTCCACGCCTATATCATCGACTGGTGTCTGCCGGATATGAACGGCATTGAGGTGACCCGTCAGATCCGCAGTCTGGGGGACGGGACCCCCATCATTATCCTGACGGCCTATGACTGGGCGGATATCGAGGCGGAGGCCAAGGCCGCCGGCGTCACGGCGTTCTGCTCCAAGCCCATGTTCATGTCCGACCTGCGGGAGACCCTGCTGACGGCTCTGGGCCAGAGCCAGACGGAGACCGCTGACAGCGTCCTCCCCGGCGGCAGTCCGGATTTCCGCGGCAAGCACATCCTGCTGGCGGAGGACAACGAGCTGAACCGGGAGATCGCCGTGGAGATCCTCAGTAAATACGGCTTCGTGGTGGATACGGCGGAAAATGGCGTGGAAGCCGTGAAAAAAATCGAGGAGTCCAAGCCCGGAGACTACGATCTGGTGCTGATGGACGTGCAGATGCCCCTTATGGACGGCGGCGAGGCCGCCAGACAGATCCGGGCGCTGCCTGACCCTGCACTGGCGAAAATTCCGATCCTCGCCATGACGGCTAACGCCTTCGAGGAGGACCGGAAGAGTGCGCTGGAATGCGGCATGAACGGCTTCCTGTCCAAGCCCATCAACATCGAGGAACTGATCGCCGCACTCAGCAGCCTTCTTGCCGGGTAAGCGCGGTTCCTCCTATCGTTCCGCCCGGCTTCGACAAGCGCAGAACAAGCAGAACAAAAAGCATGGCCGAAGCGCGAGATCGCGCTTCGGCCATGCTCATTTTTACCGCAGAACCGGCTGCCTGCCCGGTGAATCGGGATGGCGGCCCTTTGCTGATCGGCCACGGATTCATTTGGCACAGGCGGACGATGTGCGCTTGCGCTCCAGCAGCACCATGATCCGCTGGCGGTTAT
>OGCQ01001424.1_pt1 | contig 29296 bp, 26 predicted proteins | sample 1570161 | NCBI WGS metagenome assembly OGCQ01 (sample SAMEA4384402, study PRJEB24528) | human gut metagenome
ACATTTGCGCCAAAATACACAGGGGCCTATGTTTAGTACCATTCTCCAATGACTGGACAGAGGCATTCCAAAAGAAAAACAAATCTCTAATTTAAAGCAAAAAAAATGAAAATTAAAAAAGTATTGATGGGAGTTGCACTGGCAGCAATGTGTTTAATGAGCGCACAAGCGCAACGCCGCAATGAGATTCAAGTTCCCAATCTGAACGAGTACACTACTTTAAAATGTGACTTTCACATGCACAGTGTTTTTTCGGACGGTCTGGTATGGCCTACCGTACGTGTAGACGAAGCATACCGAGAAGGACTGGATGCCATTTCTCTGACAGAACATATAGAGTACCGCCCGCACAAAAAAGACATCATAGCAGATCATAACCGCTCTTATGAACTGTCTCAGAAGCAGGCGAAGAAGTTAGGAATACTTCTAATCAGAGGCAGTGAAATCACTCGTTCCATGCCTCCGGGACATTTTAATGCAATCTTCCTGAACGACTCCAATCCATTGGAACAAAAGGCATATAAAGACGCTTTCAATGAGGCAAAAAAACAAGGAGCCTTTATCTTCTGGAATCATCCGGGCTGGGCACGCCAGCAGCCGGACTCCACCCTGTGGTGGCCTGAGCATACACAACTCTACAATGACGGCTGCATGCACGGCATTGAAGTAGCCAATGGTGGTCTTTTCATGCCCGAAGCCATTCAATGGTGTCTGGACAAGAATCTGACCATGATAGGAACTTCCGATATCCACCAGCCTATCCAGACAGACTATGATTTTTCAAAAGGCGAACACCGCACGATGACGTTTGTCTTTGCCAAAGAACGTTCTCCGGAAGGTATCCGTGAAGCACTCGACAATCGCCGCACTGCCGTTTACTACCGCGAACTGGTGATCGGGCGTGAAGAAGTCCTCCGTCCCTTCTTTGAAAAATGCGTAGACATAAAAGAAGTGAAACGCACCGACAAAGAAGTGACATTTTCTGTCATGAACGCTACCGATCTGGTACTGAAACTGAAAAAGACCGCACATGATCCTTCTTTGGTCTATTTCCGCGAAATGACATTGAAACCACATACGCAGCATACAATCTCTGTGAAGTTGGAAAACGGTATCAAAAGAGGCGACTGCAATTTTGAAGTTACCAACTTCATCGTAGCCCCCGATAAAGGTTTGGATTACACCATCAAACTATAAAGTTCCAGCCATCAAAGCCGTGTAATATCAAGATATCCGACGGACTACATGCGGATAATCATTTAATTTTAAATTATTACTTTATGAATCGTTACTTATCCCTAGCCTGCTCGCTGGTAGCTTTCTTCTATTTATCGAGTTGCGAAAGCTACAGTGAGCCCACCGAAAAAAAACACCAATCCGATCAACCGATTGTACTGACCTCCTTCTATCCCAAAGAAGGCGGAGCACGTGACAAAATTCTTCTGGACGGAAAAAACTTCGGCACCGACGTGAGTAAAATCAAAGTATATTTCAACAATGCCAGGGCCTCCGTCGTTTCATCAAGCGGAAGCCGTATTTATGCCATTGTACCGCGCCTTCCGGGCGATAATCCCCGTATCTCCGTAGTGGTTGACACCGATTCCGTCGCTTACGAAGAAACATACGCTTATCATACACAGGCATTGGTCAGCACGGTCACCGGAAACGGTGAAACGAGCTTCCTTGCCGGAACACTCTCCACCGCTCAGGTATATGGCAAATATCTTGATCTGGATGCCGAAGGCAATCTTTTCATGTCATGGCGTGACGGTGGTACATTTGGAATCGCCCGGATAAACGAACAACAGAACATTGTGACTCCGCTCATTGAAGCAGATGCCGCCAACCGCATCTTATATGCCAACGGCCTGACGGTGGACCGTGCCACCGGAATGCTGACCGCCGCGCACGAATCGGTCAAAGAAGTGACATTTACTTTCGACCCGCGTGAAGCCTGGTACCCCCGCCAGCGTAACATAAAATACTCACAGTCGGATCTGAACTCAATCGTAGATGCCGACAGATACAAGAATTTCGTCACCTTCTGCCCTTACGACGGCTATCTATATACGCGATACCGTGATGGAAAGATCGCTAAAATAGATCCCGGCACATTCGAAGGACACATTATCCATCAAGGTCCCAGCGGATCACAATACGGACAGGCGATTAATCCTGCGAAGCCCTGGCTTCTGTATATAACGCTTCACTCCAACGCCCCTACCGCATACAGACAAGGGATTTCGGTGCTCGACCTCCGCGATCCGGATGGAACAGGCGGATTTAAGCGTCTCAATGCTCCCGGCGGCAGCGCTTTCCGCGACGGTCCGATTGAAGATGCCCTCTTCAATTATCCCAAGGATATCAAGTTTGACAACGACGGCAATATGTTCGTTGCCGACTATGGCAACCATTGCATCCGCATGGTATCTACCGACAATATCGTCACGACAGTTGCCGGACAGCCCAGCGTCGCCGGATACAAGGACGGAGGACCGGTAGAGTCCTTATTCAAGAATCCCTGGGGAGTGGCTGTCAATGAACAGGGAGACATTTACATTGCAGACTGGGGTAATGCACGCATTCGCAAATTAGTTATCGAATAACAAAGTAAACTCACAATGAAAATCAAACAGATTTTATACTTAATGTCGTTCTGCTTATTGCTTTCGGCAACAACCTTCGCGCAGCAAGTTCAGGAATTTACCATTTCCGGAACAGTCGTGGATAAGGACAAGTTATCCATGCCCGGCGTATCGGTGTACATCAAAGACAAACCCTCCAAAGGTACCACAACCGACAATGACGGTAACTTCAAGCTGAAAGTGGTTTATGGAGACAAAATGATATTTTCTTTTATCGGTTTCAAACCGTCGGAGCACGTGGCCATCGAGCCCAAAACCGATTTAACGGTCACATTGCTTGAAGACAACAATTCCCTTGATGAAGTAGTTGTCGTCGCACTGGGAAACGTTCAGCGGAAAATCAGTTCGGTAGGTGCCATTACGACGGTCAGCACTAAAGATATCCAGTCTCCGTCCCCCTCCATCAGTAACTTGCTGGGAGGCAGGGCAGCCGGTGTCATTTCCTTGCAGAGCAGTGGCGAACCCGGTCAGAATATCGCCGATTTTTGGGTACGTGGTATCGGTACGTTCGGAGCCAACAGCAGTGCCCTTGTACTGATCGACGGTCTGGAAGGCGACCTCAACACTATCGACCCTGCCGATGTCGAAAGTTTCTCCATTCTGAAGGATGCGTCGGCAACTGCCGTGTACGGAGTAAGGGGAGCCAACGGAGTCGTCTTGGTCAACACCAAGAAAGGCCTTTCGGGCAAAATTCAGATTACCGGACGTTTCAACACCACGCTGTCCGTCCTCAACCGTCTGCCGGAATATCTGGGAGCTTATGAGTATGCGCAATTAGCAAACGAAGCCAGAGCAGTACGGAACGAAACACCTTTGTATGACGATACGGAAATGGGAATTATACGCGACGGTCTCGACCCCGACCTCTATCCCAACGTAAACTGGCAGGATGAGATACTCAACAAAACATTCTGGCGTCATACTTATTATGTAAGCGGACGTGGCGGCAGCGATGTGGCACGTTATTTTCTGAGCCTGGGCGGTAAAAACGAAAGTGCGGCCTACAAGGTAGACAAGAACAGTATATACAGTTCGAACGTCAGCTACAACACCTATAATTATCGTATCAATCTAGACGTGAACCTGACCAAATCAACGAAAGTTTATTTGGGTTCGGACGGATTCCTCTCCCAGTTGAATCAGCCCGGCGTAGCCAATACCGAATATATATGGGGAGCACAGTCGCGGCTTACTCCATTATCCATTCCCACCCAATATTCCAATGGTATGTTGCCCGGACGCGGTGCCGGAGAGCTGTCATCGCCTTATGTCATGATCAACCATACGGGAAAGGCTGCCAACGAAGTGTACAAGGGCAAATCGACTTTAGCAATCAATCAGGACTTTTCCGAATTGGTCAACGGGCTTAAACTACGTGTACAGGGAGCATACGATATCCACAGCTACTTCAATGAACGGAGAAGCGTGCAGCCGGCCCTCTACAATGCGCTGGGCAGAGCAAGCGACGGATCACTCATCATGCAGGAGACCGTACAGGAGAAAAAAGCCTCGTACAGCAAGTCCACCCGCCAGTACCGCAAATACCACTTTGAGGCTACACTCAATTATGACCGGCTTTTCGGTACAGATCACCGGACATCCGCGCTGGTCTATTATTACATCAGCGATTCCAAAGACACGGACGACGCTACAAGTAATTTATCGGCCATTCCCTTGCGCTATCAGGGAGTATCCAGCCGGTTTACATACGGCTACAAGGATACTTACCTGCTGGACGTCAACTTCGGATATACCGGTTCCGAAAACTTCCAGCCCGGCAGACAATACGGTTTCTTCCCGTCCGTCGCATTGGGCTGGGTACCTACCGGCTACAAGTTTATACAAGAGGCGCTCCCCTGGCTCGACTATCTTAAAATAAGAGCTTCGTATGGTTCGGTAGGTAACGACCGGATTACCGATGTCCGCTTCCCTTACCTTACTAAAGTGAACGAGGGCACCGGATCGGCTTGGGGCGTTCCCGACATCGAGATTATCGGTGAGACACGTATCGGAGCTGATAATCTGGCGTGGGAAAAGGCCATCAAGTCCAATGTGGGTATTGAAGGAAAGTTGTTTAATAACAAGATAGATTTCGTTGTCGATATTTTCCATGATCAGCGTAACGGTATTTTCCAGCAACGGGTACAGGTGCCCGAGTTCGTAGGAGTGGTCTCCAATCCATACGCGAATGTGGGTAAAATGAAAAGTTACGGTGCTGACGGAAACATCAGCTTCACGCAGGACTTCACTCCCGATTTCAGCTTCACCTTACGGGGCAATTTCACGTACTCCAAAAATAAAGTACAGAACTGGGAGCACCCTTACCTGGAATACAATAATTTTCCGTACAATTCCATCCGCGGATATCAGGCAGTCGGACTGTTTAAGGACGAAGATGACATCAAATACAGTCCCAAGCAGACTTTCGGGGAGGTAATGCCCGGTGACATCAAATATAAGGATATCAATGGAGACGGTATGGTGGACAAGCTGGACATAGTGCCGTTGACACACAGCACTTATCCGCTGCTGATGTACGGCCTGGGGGCAGAAATCCGCTACAAGAATCTGACTCTGGGTGTATTGTTCAAGGGAACCGGCAAGACCTCTTTTTTCTATGTAGGTCAAAAAACGACGGTAAACGACGAAACCCGCCTCAACGGAATGGGATATATGCCTTTCTTCGAAGGTAATACCGGAAATGTACTCACCCTGGCAGCCAATCCGGCCAACCGATGGATTCCCAGAGATTATGCCATCGCACACGGGATCGACCCATCCCTTGCCGAAAACAAGGACGCGCGTTTCCCGCGCCTGCAATATGGAAATAACAGCAACAACAGCCAGTTGTCCACCTTTTGGCAGGGCGATTCACGCTACATACGCTTACAGGAAATCACCCTGAATTACCATCTTGCAACAGCATTTCTGAGACGCATAGGTGTTTCCTCACTGGATATCCAATTCGTAGGTAACAACCTCTATGTATGGGATAAAGTGAAACTCTTCGATCCGGAACAGGCACGCTGGAACGGCCGTGTATATCCCATCCCTTCCACCTATTCCCTGCAATTATATGTCAATCTCTAATAAATACATCACCCGATAGAATGAAAACATCCCTAATAAAAAAAACAGCAAGAACGTTCTTCTTGGTTCAGGCAGTCATGTTGGCTACGTCCTGCAGCAACTTCTTAAACATAGACAATTACTTTGATGATGAATTCAACATCGACTCGGTTTTCACCAATGCCCGATATATGGAAGCGTATATGTGGGGAGCGGCAGCCATGTTCCCGGATGAGGCACAGACCATCCGTAACGGGTACACACCGGGACCGATGGCGACCGACGAAGGATTTAACGGACTGACCGGAAGCGGAACAGCCAATATCTATCACGGCATGGATTTCGCCAACGGAAAGATCACACAGGATTTCCTTGGAGACGGCTCCCCCAACCTGAACCAATGGGGCAAGTATTACAAAATCATCCGTAAGTGCAACAGCATCCTGCAAAACCTCGACCGCCCGAAAGACCTGACAAACTCGGAACGGCTCAGACTGGAAGGATACACACGTTTTATCCGTGCCTTCGCCTACTACAATCTTTTGGTCGATTACGGTCCGGCAATCTTGCTGGGAGACGAAGTAGTGAATACCAACGAACCTATCGAATACTACGACCGCCCCAGGGCCACCTATGACGAAACAATGAACTATACTTGTGAGGAACTCGAAAAAGCGGCACGGCTGCTGCCCTCGCCTCAGGATGTTTCCACGCTGGACTTCGGACGCCCCACCAAAGGAGCCGCACTCGGCCTGGTAGCCCGCCTGCGATTGATACACGCCAGCCCGCTATTCAACGGCGGGCCTGTTGCCAGCTCCTATTTCGGCAACTGGAAACGCAAGACCGACGGTGTGCATTATGTCTCCCAACAATATGACGAAAGCCGGTGGGCAGTAGCTGCCGCCGCCGCAAAACGGGTGATGGATATGGGAGCGTACAAGCTCTATACGTATGCAAAAGACGACAACACACCGGAACTTCCCGCCGGAGTCACTTCCGACCCCAATTTCTATGACACCTACCCGAACGGAGCCAACGGAATAGACCCTTTCAAATCTTATTCGGACATCTTTACCGGCGAAGCCGTAGCGTCCATCAACCCGGAATTGATCTGGGGAAGAAACACGACGTACCTCAACGAAACCATCAGCAAAGGTTCTTTCCCTCCCTCGATGGGTGGATGGGGACGTTTCTGCGTCACTCAGAAAGTGGTAGACGCCTATCTGATGGACGACGGCCGTACGAAAGAAGAAGCCGCCGCCAACGGATATTACTCGGAGACAGGCTTCACTTCCGAACCGCGTAACTTTTCCGGCTATCCCCTCAACGCCGGTGTATATAAGATGTACGCCAATCGTGAAATGCGGTTCTACGCATCTGTAGGATTCAATGAGGCAGTATGGCAGGCATTGTCCAGTTCGACTCTCAACAACCACACAGCCAAGTACTACTATCAGGATGAAGACGGTCGTGGCGGTGTTACAGCCACTTCGCCCAACTATCCCATCACCGGATACGTAATCAAACAGTACAATAACCCTAAGGATGCCGGGACCGGCACCGGAGCCCGCCATATCCAGAAAGCCTATCCCATTATCCGCTACGCGGAAATCCTACTATCGTATGCGGAGGCACTCAACAACCTGACCGGCCCCCACACCGTGGAACTGGACGGACAGCCTTATACCATGAGCAGGGACAAAGAGGAAATTAAAAAAGCATTCAATCAAGTCCGCTACAGGGCCGGACTGCCGGGGCTGACAGCCAATCAACTCAACAGTACGCCGGAAGTACAGAAACAGATAGAACGCGAACGTATGGTAGAGTTTTTATGGGAAAACAGACGTTTCTATGATGTCCGCCGCTGGGGTATTTATGAAGAAACAGAGCAGGAACCTATCCGTGGAATGAATCCCGACGGCGCAACCAAAGAGACTTACTACCAGCGTGTCATCCCAAGTTCTTCCTCATTCCTGACGAGGGTGGTTGACAAAAGGTCTGTCTGGGTGCCCATACCACGTAACGAAATGAGAAGACTGCCTTCTCTCGACCAGAATCCGGGTTATTAATCTAAATAACAAAAAAGAAGATGAAACGAGATTTTATAACGATACTCGCACTTATGATAGCACTTTCGTCATGCAATGACGATGCGCTGTTTGAGAAGGAAATGTACAAGAATGTAGTGGCCCTAATCAGCAGTGACTACTATAACACGTTTGAAGAAGTGGTCACCTTGTCCCCTACCGGAGAAGAGGCGACAGGATATATCGCAGCCTGCACCGGAGGTACCCATGCCCCGAAACAAGACATGGTGATCGGGCTGGAAGAAGACCTGACTTCACTGGAATTCTACAATCGGTCTCTTTACGACGTCGATGAAGCCTGCTATGCCAAATTCCTGTCCAGTGACAAATATGAGATCGTAGACTACAAAATTCAGATCAATGCAGGCGAACGGACAGGCAGAACCATGATCAGGATACGTCCCGAAGGACTGTCGCCGGATTCTACCTACTTCGTAGGATTAAAAGCTACGGATATCTCGGGCGTCGAGATTAATGAAAGCAAAAACACCATTCTATATCAGATACTCATCAAGAACGATTATGCAACGCAGGGCGAAAACGTTTACTATTCAATGACCGGTCTGGCAGACGGGATGGCAACCGCAGGTAACAAGAAGATGTTTCCACTCACCCACAACAGCGTACGCGTGATAGCCGGAACGGAGTCTTTTGAAAGCAATGTGGATCACATCAACAAAACCGCTATCATACTGCAAGTGGAGGAAAACAATCATGTCACGATAAAGCCGTACAAGGATATTGAGATAACTCAGATAGACGGTGACTCCAAATACCCCAATACATTCAAGGTAGAGGAATCTTTCGGTCATACTTATAATGTATTTCTACTGTCGTACCGATACACAAAGGATGGGAAAAGCAAGGTGATGCAAGAGGAATTGCGGCTGGAAATAAATAATTAACGCAAAAACCTCGTAAGGTTAACCCTTTTCTCTTTAATATTAATAACTTTGTATGCAAATCTTCTTTCGTACCACTATAGTGGCACGAAAGAAGAACTATAGTTCCCCTTGTGCCCCACTATAGTGGTACGCACGGGGAACTGTAGTAGAACGAATTAATATTTAAGCCGGATTCCTTAGTTTATAGGAACGGAAACATTAATAACACAACAAAATAACTTAAGTTATGAGCGCACAGTATGACCTTTACGAGACTCCCGATATCAAGCAGACAGGAGAAAAACAGCCCCTTCATCCCCGCATTGTCCCCAAAGGGACTATCGGTCAGGACGAATTTCTAGACCGCGTGCACAAATTTACGGGAATCAGCCGTAGTTTGCTGGCAGGAGCAATGCAGTCTTTTCAAAATGAGTTAAAAGATTTACTGGCTAACGGCTGGATTGTAGAATTAGGCGAGATCGGCTATTTCTCCGTATCGCTGCAAGGACCACCCGTAATGCACAAGAAAGATGTGCGTGCACAATCAATCAAACTAAAAAACATCAACTATCTACCGACCAAACAATTCAAGCGGGAAGTAGGGTATGACATGAGATTGGAACGTACCGAATCTCTCACCCGCCCCAAAGGTAACGGACGTAGCGAAGCGGAATGTCTGGCACTAATAACCGCCCACCTTGAAAAATATCCTTGCATGACTCGTACTGATTATTGCTATATGACCGGTCACGACAAAAAGCGTGCACTAAAAGAGCTGAGCGCTTTTATCGAAAAAGGGATACTGATGCGCTACGGAGCAGGAAAACTGGTGGTTTATGCGAAGAAAATGATTTGAAGCATATAGCGTATGTCCCTAATTGAACTCATTAGATGAATAAGAAGAATAAGTTTTATGGATAGCCAATATTTATTAAAGTATATTGGATGATATTGGGGAAAAAGACTTAAAGCAGGATACTTAGAGAAAATAACAGCGGAACATTAAATGATCGCTGTTAGCATAATGTTAGCATTTAAGGTTGCAATAAATAGTTGAAATATGGAAAAAGAAAACTCGTTGCTGTATGCTTGTTGGATAAATGACATAGAGCTTATAAAAGAAAAATTAAAATCAGTCAAGCCTTCCCACTTTAAGAAAAGTACGATAGAAGTGGGTACGCCACTTCATGCTGCTGCTTTAAATGAAAACAAAGAAGCTATTGAGCTTCTACTGGCAGCGGGGGCAAATATAGAACAAGGTAATTTCTTAGGAAATAATGCCATGCTTACCTGTATTGAAAACGGTAAATTAGATATGGCTAAATTTCTGATAGAAAAAGGCTCTGATATAAACAAGAAAGGTTGTCAAAACAGAAATGCCCTTAGCCAATTGATTTTGTACTCGTGGGATAAAACTTTTGCTGAATATCTATTAGAGAAAGGATGTTTGATTAATGCCACATCAAGGGATAAGGAAACATTATTGGGAGATGCCTCTGCACAGAATAATATCGAAGCTATGAATTTCTTATTTGAGCATGGTATTGATAAAAGTGATATGAACCGAGCTATGTGCTGGGCTATTATCTACAATTCAACAGAAGCGGTACGCTTGTTTCTCAATATGGGAGCGGATTTAAACGAAATGTATTCTTCATGTAAAGGTATTGAAAAGTCTTTATTTCATGACTGCCTTGCATTGAATAATCGAGGTAGTCGAACAGGAATGATTCAATTACTTTTTGATGCAGGGGTCAATTTCAAACAAGCACCACAACGAGCTATTAGTATAGGACTAAATAAGACAAAACTTAGTCCATATGATTATGCCATAGAGCAGAGTAAACAGTTTCCTGATTTATCTGACTTTATTTCAGAAAATCTTGCTCTTGTTGATAGATTAATTGCAAGTAAAAATAAATGCTAACATGCACCTGTTCCGCCTAACGGCGGCAAGCTGCATCCCATTATGTGCAATAACGATGTGAAATATGTTAAAGTAGATATATCAATTTATAAGAAAAGCAATTATGTTTGGAGATATTATAAATTACGAATTAAAAGATATAATCGTCTCCGGTTATTCGGAGAAACAAGAGAATTTTTATTTGTTTAGTCCAATGTATTGGTGGATATATTTACAGTTTGACAATTTCTATATTGTATTAGATTCTAATAGTGGACATATAACAACAAAAATAGCTGACAAGATAGAGTGTTATTTTGATATTGAAGAAGAGGATAAGTTTACTGTTTTTTCACATTCTAAGTGCGAGTATGGATGTGTATTGAAAGTGGAACTATTTACTGATGAAAAGAAAAACTTGATAGGTATAGGATTAATTTTCAACAATCATTATATACTTTTCAACGCATTAGATATTAATGGATTTGTTATATCAATACATAGTTCCAGAATTACAGCAATACATGATTTTGCGTATATAAATAGTGAGATAGTAGATTAGAAAATAACAACCTTGTGAGATACAGATACTATCCGCAAACTGGATGACATTGCAGCAGAACTATGGTACTATGACTGCCCTGATAACGAAGGATGGGGAGTTGTAAACCAATATTTAGAGAAACACTTGCAGGACAATTTTGGAAGTAAATGCACATAACATGCACCTGTTCCGCCTAACGGCGGCAAGCTGCAACCCATTATTGACAATGAAAAGGAATTGTACAAATATTTTTGGAGATAAAGATAAATTTGCAATAGAAGCTGAACTATGGCAACATGATGAAAGCTACATATTCATAAAGAAGGAGATGGATATGAATGGTTATTATCTAAAGAAGATAGAAATAATAAGTACCTTGACATCAAGTTGCCGCATGGTTTTATATACTCTTATTTTAATGAATTCGTTCTATGGATTAAAGATTCAACAGTCTTAGTTCTGCGAACAGATAAAGTGTCAATATGAACATGAAAGATGAAATAAAAAAATATATAGATGACTGCATTGTTGAGAATCCTGATATTGACTTAAAAAGTTTGTCAGTATTAACACAACCTGACGAACTGCACTATCTTGCAAATGTGGTGAATTGGGATATTCACATACCAATATTAGATTGGATTGTGAAGCAAGCTATATGTAGCGAAGCCACTGCTTTAATGATTTTTTGGCAGGCACAACCGCAAGACTTCACTATTTACAAGTGGAATGCAACCCGAATAAATGAAGATATAGCCATATTCCAGCTTATAAAGGTAATCATCACCAATTATACTAATGGATTTTATCTCAAAACTGAGATACATTATAATCCAGTAAATAACAGATACAATGTTTCTACTATTCCCGATTTCATGTATAAAGACATTAAAGGAGAAGAGCCATATAGTATTTATGACGAAACGGAAGTGAGGTCTTGGTTTGGCGAATATCTGAACAAACAGATAGATTCTTGTTCTTCAACTATGGACTTATATGGTATAGCTTGCTATCTTCCCACTCTTGGCAATACAGATACAGTCTTTCATATTTTAAGGCATTCATTATGTGATAAAGGTATAGCCTTTATGCTATTTTGGCGATTTGAGTCTATTGTTAGTGATAGTATTCGTAAAGAGTTCATTTCTGAAATCTGCCAAAAGAATTATCCCGAAATAATTGAATATAAACATGAACGGAATAATTCAAAAACTGAGTGGGAAATTCCTGGAATAATGATGAAACCCGTATAACAATGAATAAAAGAATCATTTCATTTATCTGCGCAGGACTGATTGCTATAAGCTGCGTGTCCTCACTCTGTTTCTATGATTACTTTTCCACCGACGGTATTACCCCCAATGCAATATATTGGATATTCTATTTTTTCCAGATTTCTATATTGCTGGGGCAAGCAGAGATGGGGATTTACACCATAAATGCACTCTTACGGCAGAAAAAAGAAGCTGTTTCCTTTTTGAGCTATTTTGCAGCCCATCTCCTTCTGCAAAACATGACTCCTCTGCTCCAAACATGGGCTGTACCTTCCATTACGGAATATCCCGTATGGCTACTGATGTGTCAGGTTATTTTTAGCATACTCCTCCTTCTCTCCTTATTAATCAACGAACCTTCGTCCCTGTTCAGAAAGTCAGAATATATTCCCCGAATATTGATGGCAACATTCTATATTAACTGTACATACTTGGCACTTACCATCATAGGGACAATTGTCGCCCTGTGATGGTATCGAAACGACACTCAAAACCATACTTTAGCAATAAATACCGGACAAATCCTGTTTCCAACCTTCTTCGGGCAGAGGCAACAGGCATCTATATACAGATACTTTAAAACATCTTCTTTCGGAGACAATACACCCAAAAGTCGATCATTTTTCCGACAATGATACCGAAGGAACTTAGCGCCAAAGCGATGTAAACAGCGATAATCAACGGCTGTTCGTCTATCCATTTATTGACAAGTCCAAACATCCGGGCAAAAACACCGCCCGCAATAGTCAGGACAATGGTCGAGATAATATGTATTTGTATAAACTTGTCTTTCTCGTCCGAGTCCAGCCTCTTATCTTTTAAATACCGGACAAGCCACAGGCACGGAACAAAGATGAATATCGCAATAAGCGCAACCGTCATCACTTCTTCCACAGGAACCTCATGCAAGCCTCCGTCGAAAAAACGTAAACTGTGTATTCTTAATAAACAGGAAATCATCATTTATACTACATCCGTTAATTCTTCATATTCTTCATTCCCTTTCCATCGCCTAGCTGGTCGTTCTCCGGACATCACGGCTCCTGAGCCACCGGAGCCACGTTGGGTTCTTGAATCTACAAAGGTATGGATATGATATGAAAAGGACAATCTTCAATCGGAAAAAGATGAAAGGAGAAAAACAAAAAAACATCTGACCATTTCTTTAGTTGAAGAAACTTATTAACGCACTTTGAGTTTTTTGCTTGGCAGTTCATTTGAAAACACATACATTTGCATCGTGATCACAAAACAAAAGAAACAGATTTACTAACTATTAAAAAACAAAAAAGATTATGGCACTTAAGTATGTCGTTAAAAAAAGAATGATTGGTTTCGGTAAAGAGAAAACCGAAAAGTATGTAGCACAGAATTTTATTACCAATACGGTTAATTTCAAGGATTTGTGTGATGAGATTTCTAAAGTGGGAATGGTTCCCAGCGGAGCGGTCAAGTTTGTACTCGATGCACTGATCGATACGCTGAATATAAACTTAAACAAAGGCATTTCCGTACAACTGGGTGATTTCGGTCAATTCCGTCCCGGCATCAGCAGCGAAAGCCAGGAGACAGAAGCGGCAGTGGATTCCGACACGATTCGTCGGGTGAAAATCGTATTTACTCCGGGATACAAGTTTAAGGATATGCTGAAAAAGGCAAGTATTCAAAAACTGGTAACCGGCAGCGAGATCGTTGACAACGGAAACACTCCTACTCCTCCCAACCCCGACGGCGGTGGTGACGGCGGCGATGAGGAAGCACCTGACCCGACAGTATAAAAACAGGAACAAAAAAAGCTCAGCATGAGCTGAAACGCAAAAATGACCGGAAGCACTGCTTTCCGGTCATTTTTTTAATAATCTCTTCTCTCTCTTAATTTTTTATCCTTCGTACGGTTCAAAGTCCTCTTTTCCGACTCCGCAAAGTGGACAAGTCCAATCATCCGGAATGTCTTCAAATGCTGTTCCCGGTTCAATTCCGCTCTCGGGATCTCCTTGTGCGGGGTCGTAAATGTATTCACAGACTGTGCAAATGTACTTTTTCATAACGTTCGTTTTTTTATTGGTTTACTAAATAATATAACGCAAATAAAATGCAAATTGTTCAAACTTCTTTCTTATCCCAAGTAAAAAAGTTATCTTTGCAACATATTTGTAGAACAAAACCAACAAGTTACATCATGCTAATAGCATTGCTTTCTATTCTGCTAATTTTATGCGCAGTTCTCCTCCTCAGTTACTTATTGGAACGGAGAAAATGTCTTCGGATGCAAAAGCGACTATTCCGGGAGTCCAGAAAACTGGAACACACCAACCACATCGCCAGCGCCATTCTGAAAAATGTCCATGCCTATATCTTATTAATAGATAATGACTTCAAAGTATTAAAAACAAACTACTATCAACTCACCGGAACTCAGAAAGGTCTGGAAGAAAAGAGAGTGGGCGACTTATTGCAATGCCGCAACGCATTATCGGCAGAAGGAGGTTGCGGTACTCATGCTTACTGCGGTTCCTGTCCCATACGTTGCGCCATCCGTCAGGCTTTCGAACAAAGAAGAGGCTTCACAGACCTTAATGCAACTCTGAATGTGCTTACTTCCGAAAAGAAATCCGTAGAATGTGACGCCGTAATATCCGGTTCCTATTTTCTCCTTAACGAAGAAGAGAATATGGTACTCACCGTGCACGATATCACCCAACTCAAACAAGCAGAAAAGCAACTGACACTTGCCAAGGAGAAAGCAGAAAATGCCGACCTTTCGAAGTCTACCTTCCTCGCCAATATGAGTCACGAAATCCGCACGCCTCTCAACGCCATCACGGGATTTGCAGAAATACTTGCCAGCGCCAATACGGAAGAAGAAAAGGCACAATATCAGGAAATCATAAAAATGAATGCCGATCTGCTGCTGCAACTGGTAAACGATATTCTGGATATGTCGAAAATAGAAGCCGGCACACTGGAATTTGTATATACAAAGGTAGATATCAACCTGTTACTATCCGACCTGCGACAGCTTTTCCAAATGAAAGTCAACGATGCAGGAGGAAATATTCAAATAATAGCAGAACCAAGCCTTCCCTCCTGTAGCATAGAGACCGACCGGAACCGTGTCGCGCAGGTGCTCTCCAATTTTACCACCAACGCCATTAAATTCACGCAGGAGGGAACGATCAGCATCGGTTATGAGGCAAGAGATACCGAACTTTATTTTTATGTCACCGACACCGGAGCCGGAATCCCTGCCGACAAACTACCGGAAGTTTTCGGTCGCTTTGTGAAGCTGAACAAAGACAAGAAAGGAACGGGGCTGGGACTTTCCATATCTAAAACCATCGTAAACAAATTGGAGGGGCAAATCGGTGCAGACTCCGTAGAAGGCAAGGGATCAACGTTCTGGTTTACCATTCCCTATCGTACTTGCGGACGTCCCGAATAAAGTAACTTCATAAAAAGTTTTAATTAAACATTTTATCACAATTTTATGTTGTATTTTTGCGGTCCTAATCAAACGCATGTATTTGCATGAGTACTACAAAAAAAGACGATTATTATCATGTAGGCCTTACGGATAACGAAGTCCTACAAAGCAGAGAAAAGAACGGTGTCAATCTGTTAACACCCCCCAAGCGTCCTTCCTTATGGAAGCTCTATCTCGAAAAGTTTGAAGATCCGGTTGTGCGGGTATTGTTGGTAGCCGCCGTATTTTCACTGATCATTTCCATCATCGAAAATGAATATGCCGAAACTATCGGAATCATAGCAGCCATCTTGTTGGCCACAGGTATCGGCTTCTTTTTCGAATATGATGCCAATAAAAAATTCGACTTACTGAACGCCGTCAATGAAGAAACACTCGTAAAAGTGATTCGCAACGGACACGTACAGGAAATCCCACGTAAAGACGTCGTTGTAGACGATATTATCATACTGGAAACAGGCGAAGAGATTCCTGCCGACGGCCAACTGCTGGAAGCGATCTCCCTGCAAGTGAACGAATCCAACCTGACCGGAGAACCGGTAATCAACAAGACTGTGATCGAAGCGGACTTTGACGAAGAAGCAACCTATGCCTCCAACTTAGTGATGCGCGGAACGACAGTGGTGGACGGACACGGCACCATGCGCGTACTGCACGTGGGAGATGCCACAGAAATCGGCAAGGTAGCACGCCAAAGCACCGAAGAAAATCTGGAACCGACCCCTCTGAATATACAGTTGACCAAGCTCGCGAACCTGATCGGTAAAATCGGTTTTACCGTTGCCGGACTTGCCTTCCTTATCTTCTTTGTAAAAGATGTACTGTTGTACTTTGATTTCAGTTCGCTGAACGGCTGGCACGAGTGGCTTCCGGTTTTCGAACGGACCCTCAAATATTTCATGATGGCTGTTACTTTGATTGTAGTAGCCGTCCCCGAAGGATTGCCCATGAGCGTGACGCTCAGTCTGGCCCTGAATATGCGCCGTATGCTCTCGACCAACAATCTGGTACGGAAAATGCACGCCTGCGAGACGATGGGAGCTATCACCGTGATCTGTACGGACAAAACGGGTACACTGACTCAAAACCTGATGCAGGTACACGAACCCAATTTCTACGGAATCAAGAATGGCGGCAACCTGGGCGATGATGACATCAGCGCTCTCGTCGCAGAAGGAATCAGCGCCAACTCAACCGCTTTCCTCGAAGAAGCGGCAACGGGCGAAAAACCGAAAGGTGTTGGTAACCCTACGGAAGTCGCCCTGTTACTATGGCTCGACAGTCAGGGAAGAAATTATCTCGAACTCCGTGAACACGCCCGCATCCTCGACCAGCTCACCTTCTCGACCGAACGTAAATTTATGGCGACTCTCGTCGAGTCTCCGATCATCGGAAAGAAAGTACTTTATATAAAAGGAGCACCCGAAATCGTGCTCGGCAAATGTAAGGAAGTCGTGCTGGACGGCCGACGTGTAGATGCCGTCGAATATCGTTCGACAGTAGAAGCCCAGTTGCTGAATTATCAGAATATGGCAATGCGCACACTCGGCTTTGCCTTCAAAATAGTAGGAGAAAATGAACCGAATGACTGCACGGAACTGGTGTCTGCCAACGACCTTAATTTCTTAGGAGTCGTAGCCATCTCAGACCCGATTCGTCCGGATGTACCCGCCGCTGTGGCCAAATGCCAGTCGGCTGGTATCGGTATCAAGATCGTTACCGGTGACACACCGGGAACTGCGACGGAAATTGCCCGTCAGATCGGACTGTGGCAACCGGAAACTGATACCGACCGAAACCGTATCACCGGTGTTGCCTTTGCCGAACTGAGTGACGAAGAAGCGCTGGACCGTGTGATGGACCTCAAAATCATGTCTCGTGCCCGCCCGACGGACAAGCAGCGTCTCGTACAGCTGCTCCAACAAAAAGGAGCCGTAGTCGCCGTAACCGGAGACGGTACGAACGATGCGCCTGCCCTGAATCATGCCCAAGTCGGTCTGTCAATGGGTACAGGTACGTCCGTAGCCAAAGAAGCCAGTGACATCACACTGCTCGACGACTCGTTCAACAGCATCGGTACCGCTGTCATGTGGGGACGTTCTCTTTATAAGAATATTCAGCGTTTCATCGTATTCCAGCTGACGATCAACTTCGTAGCCTTGCTGATCGTATTATTGGGATCGATGATCGGAACAGAACTTCCGCTGACAGTGACACAAATGCTGTGGGTGAACCTGATCATGGACACTTTTGCCGCTCTGGCCCTCGCTTCCATCCCTCCCAGCGAAACCGTCATGCAGGAAAAACCGCGCCGCAGCACTGACTTTATTATCAGCAAAGCGATGCGTAACAATATATTAGGTGTAGGTACGATCTTCCTCGCCGTATTGCTCGGAATGATTTATTATTTCGACCACAGCGCGCAAGGTATGGATGTACATAACCTCACCATTTTCTTCACTTTCTTTGTCATGCTGCAATTCTGGAACCTGTTCAATGCCCGCGTATTCGGCACTACCGACTCGGCATTCAAGGGACTTTCCAAATCGTATGGCATGGAGTTGATTGTTCTGGCCATTCTGGTCGGACAATTTCTGATCGTACAGTTCGGTGGAGCTGTATTCCGCACAGAGCCGCTCGACTGGCAGACGTGGCTTCTGATTATAGGCGTTTCGTCCACGGTGTTATGGGTTGGAGAACTTATTCGCCTTGTTCAACGTAGTATTCACAAATGAGAAAATAATGAAAAGTAAAGGAATTAAAAACTTACTTATTGATTTAGGCGGTGTACTGATAAATCTCGACCGCGAACGTTGTATTGAGAACTTTAAAAAGATCGGGTTCCAGAACATAGAAGAAAAGTTCTGCACCCACCAGCTGGACGGAATATTTTTGCAGCAGGAGAAAGGACTGATCACTCCTGCCGAATTCCGTGACGGCATTCGGGAGATGATGGGAAAGATGGTAAGCGACAAGCAGATCGACGCAGCCTGGAACAGCTTTCTGGTAGACATCCCGACCTACAAGCTCGACTTGCTGCTCAAACTACGCGAGAAATACGTAGTCTATCTGCTCAGCAACACCAATGACATCCACTGGAAATGGGTATGCAAGAATGCCTTCCCCTACCGTACGTTCAAAGTAGAGGACTATTTTGAGAAGACGTATCTCTCTTATGAAATGAAAATGGCCAAGCCCGAACCGGAAATATTCAAGGCGGTGACCGAAGATGCGGGTATTGACCCGAAAGAGACTTTTTTTATTGACGATTCCGAAATTAACTGTAAAGTAGCTCAGGAACTGGGTATCTCGACCTACACACCGAAAGCCGGTGAAGACTGGAGCCATCTTTTCAGAAAAAAATGAGAATGTAAGTATGCAGATTATAAATGACACATCGGCTATGATTCCCGAACCATGCGTAGCTACCATCGGTTTCTTCGACGGAGTACACATGGGACATCGCTATCTGATTCAACAGGTGAAGGAGATAGCGGCAGCCAAAGGTCTGCGTTCTGCATTAGTCACATTCCCCGTTCATCCGCGCAAAGTGATGAACGCCGCTTACCATCCGGAACTTTTAACTACTCCCGAAGAAAAAACAAACCTGCTCGCAGGCACGGGAGTAGATTATTGCCTGATGCTCGATTTTACACCCGACATCTCCCGTCTGACCGCCAAAGAATTCATGACTCAGATACTAAAAGAACGTTATCAGGTAAAGTATCTGGTGATAGGATACGATCACCGTTTCGGTCACAACCGCAGCGAAGGATTTGACGATTATGTACGCTACGGGCAGGCAATCGGCATTGAGGTCATCCGTGCACAGGCTTACACAGATGATATACAGATAGATACCATCCAAAGTGCTCCGGTCAGTTCTTCTTTAATCCGCAAGTTGCTGCATCAGGGAGATGTAGACGTAGCTGCCCGCTGTCTGGGCTATGAATACTTTCTGGACGGAACGGTAGTAGGCGGCTATCAGGTAGGCCGGAAGATCGGTTTTCCGACTGCCAATTTAAGCGTGGATGATCCCGACAAACTGATTCCCGCAGACGGAGTCTATGCCGTATGGGTCACATTCGACGGAAAGACCTATATGGGAATGCTGAATATAGGCGTCCGCCCCACCATCGGAAATGGTCCCAACCGCACAATCGAAGTGAATATCCTTCATTTCCACTCCGACATTTACGACAAATTTATCCGGCTTACTTTCGTGAAGCGGACACGCCCCGAACTGAAATACGATAGTATCGACGAACTAATCGCACAGCTTCACAAGGATGCGGAAGAAACTGAAGCCATTCTCCTCGCCGCCAAACAGAAGAAATAATCCCCCTTTCCTCTAATTTAATCGTATTAATAATCCTCTTTTCGGCTGAAACGAGTTCGATAATATCGAAAAACATATCTTTTTTATTGTTTTTCGATAAATAATTTCTCTTTTTCCTTTGCCAACTCAAAACTTACCTCTACATTTGCATATCGATAAACGATAAATAATCATCGATAAACAAACATTCTCTATTTAATCATCTATTAAAAAATAACACTTTATGAAAAAGTCATTAATGAGTATATCGATGCTGGTAGTATCCATCTCAATGATAGCCATGTTTCTGTGCAGCTTCATTGCCAGTAAATAACAAACTATTATCTTTGTATCCCATCCAAGAATACTAAGAATATGAGAACTGCTATTAAACTGATATTACTAAATCTGCTCATTGCACAGATCATTGCTCCCATTTTAGTCATGATTCCCTGTGTGATTTATCTGGTAGCAACTACCGGAAACTTAGACAAAGACACGCTCATTACCATACTTATGATTCCGGCGCAACTGGCCGGTCAGCTGATGATGGGTATCTATTTATGGAAAGCCGGATACATCAGCACAAAGAAAATAACCTGGTCGCCCGTTTCGTCCTCGTATCTGTTCTTCAGTGCATTGGCTGTCCTCACCTGTGGTTTCGTCGTATCCGCATTGGCAGAACTGATGAAGTGGATTCCCAACATCATGGAACAATCCTTCGATATCCTCCAGTCCGGCTGGGGAGGCATTCTCGCCATAGCCGTCATAGGTCCCGTACTCGAAGAACTGCTATTTCGTGGAGCCATCACCAAAGCATTGCTACAGCAGTACAGCCCGACAAAGGCGATTCTGCTTTCAGCCCTTTTATTCGGTGTATTCCATATCAATCCTGCCCAGATACTTCCGGCATTCCTGATCGGTATCCTGTTTGCATGGACGTATTACAAGACTGCCAGCCTCATCCCCTGCATACTGATGCATATACTGAATAATTCGTTATCCGTATTTCTCAGTACAAAATATCCGGAAGCTGAAAATATGAGCGATCTGATGGATACTACCTCCTATCTAATTGCTATTTTTGTAGCAGTTTTGATACTGGCAGGAGTTATCTGGGCGATGCGTCGTACGACCGTCCGCTATCCCTGGAAAGAAGAAACAAATATCACGGACTAAAAAAATAACAGCGATGAAAAGACGTTTGAATATACTCAGCATATTGGTATTCATTGTTCTAGGACTTTCTCTGTATACCACAGGATACCAGTTCGGAACAGGCATGAAAGCCGGAATGAGTCTGGCCAAAGAACAGCACAAGGAATCGAAAGCATGTGACAGACCTATGCTTGCAGGCGATTTCCGTTTTGTGGATGTCGTACCTACGATCGCCATGATCCAACCGGATACGATCATCAATGCCCAAAACAATGAGAAAGTGCCTGTCATGTATACGCAAATGGCGGTACGCACCGGGAAAGAAGTGAATTACAGTTACCTGATTATCAGCAGTTCCTGTTCGCTCATGAATGCACTGCTCACCATCTCCGCACTTATTATCTTCGTCATGCTGATTCTGAGCATCAACAAATCGCAGATATTCGAATGGAAGAATGTCCGCCGCCTGCGCTGGCTGGGTAGTCTGCTGATTATGTCCTTCGTGTTTTACCTGATTCCGCAGGTCGTCAACTACTGGGGACTGAAAGAAGTATTCGCGCTTGAACATTATATCATCGCTCCCCTGGCGCTACAGACGACTGATTTATTATTGGGACTCGGCTGCCTGATTGTAGCCGAAACATTCGCTATCGGACTGAAAATGAAAGAAGAACAGGAACTGACCATTTAACCCAAACCGAGAAAATAAAATTATGGCAATTATAGTAAACCTTGACATCATGATGGCGCGCAGAAAAATATCTCTGGGCGAACTGGCGGAGAAAATAGATATCACCCCCGCCAACCTTTCTATATTAAAAACCGGAAAAGCTAAGGCAATCCGTTTCTCTACGCTGGAGGCTATCTGCAAAGTACTGGACTGCCAGCCGGCAGATATACTGGAATATCAGGAGGAAATTTGCGATTAAACAAGGGAAAGCTTATATTTTTCTAGGCACGGATTACGCGGATTACACGGTTTCTGCCAGATGCATCTCTTAAAACCGTGTAATCCGCGTAATCCGTGCCTAAATTTATTATCTTTTATTTCCCTTCTTTTGCCTTAAATGCCAGCGCATACATACGTATCTGCTTTACCATCGACAGCAACCCATTGCTACGGGTAGGAGACAAATGATCTCTCAAGCCTATCTTATCGATAAAATAAAGATCAGCATTCAGTATTTCATCGGGCGTATGTCCCGAAAGGACTTTGATCAATAAAGCAATGATTCCTTTCACAATCAAAGCGTCACTTTCCGCATTAAACACGATTTTTCCATCCACATCGTCCGCCTGAAGCCATACACGGCTCTGACAGCCTTCGATCAGGTTCTGTTCGGTCTTATACTTTTCGTCGAGCGGTTCCTGTTCATTACCTAAGTCAATGAGCAGCTGGTAGCGGTCCATCCAGTCATCGAAGTCGCTGAATTCAGCAATCACTTCGTCTTGTAATTCATTAATTGACATGAAGTTATTTACGGTTTACTAGTTAACTATTTACTTTTCATTATAAATCACTTCCAGCACTGTCTGTCCGACGGCTTTCAGCGTATTCTTGTCGATATGATCCATATTATCATGAATGGTATGCCAAGTCGGAGGGAAGCCTGTTTCCGGATCATTGGGAATTATATCGATTGTCTTGATACGAGCCAGACGGTTAATAAACAGATGGTCGTCGGTGATGGTATCGCCTCTCTCATCAATGAAGGTTTTCCCATAACCTGCTTTTTTAGCCGCTTTCCATACTTTCTTGTTGATATCCGGAGCAAACTCTTCGGAATATCCTTCTTTCAGAAATACGCTGTTCTCACCACCCACCATATCGAGCAAGATACCAAAACGGGCATTATACCCTTGCACATGAGGATTGCGCGACCAATACTGCGAGCCGAGACACCAAGCCTCTTCCTTGTGCTTTCCCTCGTAGAATTGAGGAGTTCCGTAGTCTTCCGCATCCAGAAAGATGATATCAATGCCCAGTTCCGGCTGTTGCAGGTTGACCAACCGGGCGATTTCCAGCAAAGCTCCCACTCCGCTTGCTCCGTCATTGGCTCCCAGAATAGGGGTATGGTGATTCTTTTCGTCAGCATCATTATCCGCCCACGGACGGGTATCCCAATGTGCAAACAACGCTATTCTCTTCTTACTTTCCGGTTTGTAAGAGCCGATGATGTTCCGCGCCTTCAACAGTGTGCCGTCATAGGCAATCAGATCGGCATACTGATTCGTTACCTTCGCACCGAAAGCCTCCAGCTTTCCGGCCAGATAATTGCCACAAGCTACGTGCTCCTTCGTATTAGGAACACGGGGACCAAAATCTACCTGATTCTTTACATACAAATAGGCACTGTCCGCATCAAACTGAGGTACATTTACCACCACTTTTTCACTTTGTTCATTCGTACCAGTTGCCTTGCCGCCTCCTCCACAAGAAAAAGCAGATAATAATACAAAGGCACTCGTCAACACTATCATAGATTTCTTTTTCATCGTCCTTTTATCTATATGAAGCCTCAAAATTAGTCATTTTCACCACAGTATCGTTCAGATAGAATGGATTATTAACAAATAAACTTTAACTCCACATTTTTCTTTCCAACGGTCAATTCCACTTTCGCGCCATTGATAAGCGGCAAATTATGCGTCACATGACCTACCGGGAAATTAAAACAAACCGGATAGTCATATTCTTTCACCAAATCGGCCAGAGCGGGATATAGCTCCTTACCCAACGAACAGTCTTCTTCGTATTCGGTAAATTGACCGATAATGAGTCCGGAGAGTTTTTCAAGCACACCGCCCAGTTTCAGATTGTACATCATGCGCTCAATCGCATGGGGACGTTCACTGACATCTTCGAGAAACAGGATGGTTCCTTCGGCAGGAATATCATAAGGAGTGCCGCGCAGCCCGTAAGCTACCGCCATATTTCCGCCACGCAGGATACCTTCGGCCGTACCTTGCCTGTTCAGTTTATGCTTTTCGCAAGTATAAATGGGCAGATTACCAAAGAGAATATCTTTCAGATAGGCTACGCAAGGGTCTTCTTCCGGCTCCACGCTCAGATGACGCGCCATCAGCGAATGCAGGGAGGCATATCCATTCTTCTGAAATAAATTATGCAAGGCAGTGATGTCGCTGAATCCCAGCAACCACTTCGGATGTTCACGAAAGGCGGTGAAGTCAATCTTGTCCACCAGATGCACGGCCCCATATCCTCCTCTGCTACAAAGAATAGCTTTCACTTTCGGATCATCCATCGCACCCTGCAAGTCTTGCAGACGTTGCCGGATTGTTCCGGCATAACGTCCGGAAGAGCCACCGGCATATTTCCCCACAGAGACTTTCAATCCCCATGATTCAAGCCGTTTCTTCGCACGTTTCAGAAACTCTTTGTCTATCTTGCTGGAAGGTGACACAATCACTACTTTGTCACCTTTCTGTAAAAAAGAAGGAAGTTGAATATTCATATTTAATGTTTTATTTGAGTGACTTTCGCTGATAAAAACGCACCCAGTCCACTTCCATTTCTACCGGAAGGTCTTTGGGATCGACTGCTCCGACCCACGAACCGCCCAACTGCATATCGATCAGCAGATAAAACGGCTGGTCGAACGGGAATTGTCCTTCCTTCTGCGTCTGTATGCGGGGATAAGTAAACGTATGTATGTCGTTGACATAGAACGAAAGACTATCCGGATACATTTCTACAGCGAAAACGTTATAGCGATCGGGATGGATGACTCCTGTGGAGTGTGACTTGGGGTGCTCTTTGATGCCCAAAGTGTACGTATAATGAGAATGAACTGTCTGATAAGCGATAGAGTCATCATTCAGACGCTCCATCACATCTATTTCGCCTCCCGACGGCCATTTGGCATTTTCGGGCAGCAGCCAGATAGCCGGCCATGCTCCTTTTGCGGCATTCAGCTTGGCACATATTTCGATGCGTCCGTCAAGGAATGCCTTTTTACCTTTGGTATAAATACCTCCTGTCAGATAAGGTGCCGTGTCATTGGGCAGCGTCTGATTGGCAATGCCTCTTAACACCAGCTTGCCTTTGCGCATGGCAAAGCAGGAATCAAAGTCTGTCATATAATTATTCCAGTCGGCCTTCCCTCGCGGAATCTTGCTCCAGACCTGCGGGTCAAAGCCTTTCTTCTGATTAAAATTCTCTTCCCATACCAGCGACCAACCGGAGGAAGCAACTCTTGTCGTTTTGCAGGAAACGAGTACCCAACAAAGGAGTAATGTGCTAATAAATAATAGATTTCTGAACTGTTTCATTTTGTTTTAAAGTTTAAGGGGGATTCATTTGCAAAAATACAGGAAAAAACGGTTCGGTGTATATCTACACACTAAAACAACTAAAATATAACAAAATGTTACAAAACAGGCGCAATTTTTCGGGTTATGAGTATTATTTTCTCAATGATTTTTCTGATATTTGCTAAAAATCTAACGTTATGGAACCTATTCAGAACTTTGCCCAGCTAACAGCCCATCTTAAACAACAGAATCGTAGGAAACGAATTGCCGTAGTCTGCGCCAACGACCCTAATACGGAATATGCCATTACCCGTGCTTTGGAAGAAGGAATTGCAGAGTTTCTCATGATCGGGGATTCGGCTATTCTGGAAAAATATCCTGCCTTGAAGCAATATCCCGACTATGTGAAGACCATTCACATCGAAGATTCGGACGAAGCGGCACGCGAAGCTGTCCGCATCGTGCGTGAAGGGGGAGCGGATATTTTAATGAAAGGTATCATCAACACGGACAATCTGCTGCACGCCATCCTCGACAAAGAGAAAGGACTGCTCCCCAAAGGGAAAATCCTCACTCACTTGGCGGTGATGGAGATTCCGACTTACCATAAACTGCTGTTTTTCTCCGATGCCGCAGTGATTCCACGCCCCACGCTGCAACAACGGATTGAAATGATCTGGTATGCCATCTGCACTTGCCGCCATTTCGGTATCGAGCAGCCTCGCGTTGCACTGATACACTGTACCGAGAAAGTGAGCGCCAAATTCCCGCATTCGCTGGATTATGTAAACATCGTGGAACTTGCCGAAGCGGGAGAGTTCGGAAATGTAATCATCGACGGTCCGCTGGATGTACGCACTGCCTGTGAGCAGGCGAGCGGGGACATCAAAGGAATTGTTTCGCCTATCAACGGACAGGCGGATGTGCTGATTTTCCCCAATATAGAATCGGGAAATGCGTTCTACAAGTCCGTCTCCCTGTTTGCCAATGCGGATATGGCCGGATTGTTGCAAGGACCTATCTGTCCGGTAGTGCTCCCTTCCCGCAGTGATTCCGGCTTATCGAAGTATTACAGCATCGCAATGGCCTGCCTGCAAGTGGCCGGCTGCGAATGCAGAGAGAAGCTCAACCTGAACCGTTAATCATAATTCAAACCTTATAGCTCCAAAGATATGAAGATTCTGGTCATCAACCCCGGCTCCACTTCTACGAAGATAGCAGTCTACGAGAACGAAACTCCGTTGCTCGTCCGTAACATCAAGCATACGGTAGAAGAATTATCCGTTTATCCGCAGGTGATAGACCAGTTTGAATTTCGTAAGAATCTGGTTCTTGAAGAGTTGGAAACCAACGGGATACCTTTCGAATTTGATGCCGTCATCGGACGCGGGGGACTGGTGAAGCCGATTTCGGGAGGGGTATATGAGGTTAACGAAGCGATGAAAAGAGATACATTGCACGCCATGCGTACGCATGCCTGCAACTTAGGCGGACTGATTGCCGAAGAACTGGCCTCCGCCCTTCCACATTGCCGCGCTTTTATTGCCGATCCCGGTGTAGTGGACGAACGGGAAGAGATAGCTCATATCTCCGGTTCACCGCTATTGCCCAAAATTACGATCTGGCACGCATTGAATCAGAAAGCGATTGCCCGTCGCTTTGCCAAGGAACAAGGTAGCAGATATGAAGATTTAGACTTGATAATCTGTCATTTGGGAGGTGGTATTTCGGTGGCTGTCCATCATCATGGCAGAGCCATCGACTCAAACAATGCACTGGACGGCGAAGGTCCTTTCTCGCCGGAACGTGCCGGAACTCTGCCTGCCGGTCAACTGATAGACCTTTGTTTCAGCGGTCAGCTTACCAAGGATGAATTGAAGAAACGCATCTCCGGTCGTGCCGGACTGACGGCTCATCTAGGCACTACCGATGTTCCGGCTATCATCCAGTCTATCGAAGAAGGGGATAAAAAGGCGGAATTGATATTGGATGCAATGATTTATAATGTGGCGAAGGCTATCGGTGCTTCCGCCACCGTACTATACGGAAAAGTAGACGCTATCCTGCTGACAGGAGGCATTGCCTACTCCGACTATATCATTTCAAGATTGAAAAAAAGAATCTCGTTTTTAGCTCCGATATATGTCTATCCCGGAGAAGGAGAAATGGAGTCGCTGGCTTATAATGCCTTAGGGGCGTTAAGAGGCGAACTTCCGGTACAAATCTATAAGTAATAAGTATCCCCATATATACAACTCGGTATTACCGGGATATATATGTAGAGATCACTGTTTATTATAGAAAAGGAACTTCTTCCAACAATACAAGTTCCCAGCTACACCATACTATCGTGATGAGTTTTAGTCCACCTTTTGAATTCGGGCAAAGTCCGTCAATCCATAGGGTATTTGTTTCATCATATCACGATTCCTTTCATTATATTTGTTCTTTATTTCTGCAAGCTCTGTTCAATATTTTGCAAGCGACGTTCCAGTGCTGCATACTTTTCATCCTTCTCTTTCAGCAGACGTTCGTAGAGTTCAGTGATTTTTTCGATAGGATTATAATTATTCACTCTATTATTTTCCTCCACATAGCCACCAATATTAGCAGAAGCCTGATCATTATTATTCACTGTATTATTTTCAAACACCACCGTCTGCGCATCCTCTTCTAAACTCTTCAAATACTCGAAAGGAACTCCCAATGCCCGTGAAAAGCGGTGTAACATTTCATCATCAATCACTCTCATCTGCTCATATTTAGATACTGCTGATTGTGATAAATGTACTAATTGGCTTAAAACCTCCTGATTCATATTCTTTTCTATACGAAAACGACGTATGTTATGTCCATGATGAACTCTCCCAACAGTTAATTCTTCTGCTTCCATGATTCTTTTTTCTTTTTAAAATCCAACAAATATACAAATGAAAAGTTTCGTTCGAAGCAAATATACGAAAAAAACGAATAGATGTGGTAATATGAATAAAAGGAATATTCCAACTTAGCAAATGGAATAAAAATCATATTACTTTCATTCTAAAGTTCAAAAAGAAATTAGAACTTTGCCAAGTATAAAATAAACACCAAACGAACAAATATGATAAAAGTATTAACCGAAATAGAATACAAGTTCTTAAAAGAATTCATTGCCCTGATAGAAAAATACAACTTACTTTTCACTACAGATGAAAAGGGAGAAATTGAAGTCACAGTTCATAGACAACAATTAACAACAGAAACAAATCAGAATTCAGATTTACTACATACTCCCATACACTTAGGAGATTGTTTCGACGAAACAGAACTAAATTACATATTAGATCAAACTGATGAAAGAATAAAACAGATAGCAGAAGAATATCAGTCAGAAGAGATATTCACCCAACATCTAAGCAAAAACAATAAATCCTAATCTATATATAAATACCCCACCAGTCTTTTTTTATCCCCACGGCCTCTTTCTTTTTATAAGGAAGGGGTCGTCCCTTTTAAAATAAAGACATCAACTCCAAACTACGGAAAGCTTCATATCCGAATCAGTTATACGCTAAATTGTTAGTCCATATAATTCAAGTATCAGTATCATACGAGGCAAGCGTTGGTTTCCTCGGAGGAAACGCCAGTTCCCTTTAAAAGGAACGGTCGT
>OGCQ01001426.1_pt1 | contig 29211 bp, 29 predicted proteins | sample 1570161 | NCBI WGS metagenome assembly OGCQ01 (sample SAMEA4384402, study PRJEB24528) | human gut metagenome
CTGGGGGGCAAGCCCCCAGGGGCCTATTAACAGACCCCCGCCCGCTTTGCGCGTTTTATAAACTTTACTTAGATTTAACATTGGCGCATATTTGTTCTTTACAAAGGGGCAATATAATCTTAGCTGTAAACAAAAAAGAAAAATTAGAGGAGAGATAATTATGAAGAGATTTGGTATACTGATTTCCGTGCTTCTGACCGCAGCTCTGCTTTTCAGCGGATGCGCACAGCAGAGCGGAGAATTTAACGCCGATAGCGAAATAGCTACCGTAGCGCGTGAGGAAGGCTCGGGTACCCGGGGCGCTTTTGTCGAGCTGATGGGCCTTGAGGACGAAGAAGGCAACGATATGACAGACACTAACGCCGATATAGCTGGAAGTACGGCGGTTATGGTTACTAATGTGGCGGGAAACCCTTATGCTATAGGCTATATTTCTCTCGGCTCCCTGAATGATACAGTTAAGGCTGTAAAAGTAGACGGAGTATCCGCTACAGTAGAGGAAATTCTGGCCGGCAATTATAAAGTATCCCGTCCCTTCAATATAGCTGTTAAGCAGGACTCCTTAAGCGAAGCCGCGCAGGATTTTGTAAACTATATCCTCAGTACCGAAGGCCAGGCGGTTATAGAAAAGGAAGGTTATATACCTCTTTCTGATACTAAAGCTTTTGAGGGCAAACAGCCCTCGGGCGAAGTAAGGGTTTCGGGCTCTTCAAGCGTATCGCCCGTTATGGAAAAGCTTATAGAGGCTTATAAGACTGTCAATCCCAACGTAAGTATACAGCTCCAGGAAAGTGATTCCACAACCGGCATGAACGACGCTATAGAGGGCAGAAGCGATATAGGCATGGCTTCCCGTGAGCTTAAGGATAGCGAAACCGGAAGCGGCCTGACTGGCATAGTTATCGCTACCGACGGTATAGCGGTAATAGTAAATAATGATAATCCGATAGAAAATCTCACCAGCGAGCAGATTAAAACCATCTTCCTCGGCGAAGCTGAGAGCTGGAAGGAATTTATGGAGTAAACCATAATACCATATGATATGACCCGGGCGCCGCAGGACGGCAAAAAAGCCTAGAAAGAGCCTTATAACGGCTCTGCTGCAAAATTAAATATCAAGCTGGCTTGCCTTTGGTCCCGCGGGGTTTGGAAATGCATCCCCGCGGGCTTTGGCGAATAAAAGCTTCTGACATTATTATTTTAAACGGTGATAGCTATGTATTCAAGTAAATTCAAGGAAACTGCTATGCGGATAGTGTTTTTAATTTCCGCGTGCGTATCCATTATCGCAGTAGTGCTTATATGCGTGTTTCTGTTTGTCAACGGTGTGCCCGCTATGGCGGAAATAGGTTTCTTTGATTTTCTCCTGGGCGAAACCTGGCGCCCTACAAGCGATATATACGGCATAATGCCTATGATTCTGGGAAGTATCTACGTTACTGCCGGAGCTATAATAGTGGGCGTTCCTCTGGGCCTGCTTACCGCGGTCTTTATGGCCTATTTCTGCCCGCCTAAGCTTTATAAGGTGCTTAAGCCTGCCGTAGAACTGCTCGCGGGTATCCCTTCGGTTGTGTACGGGTTCTTTGGATTGGTGGTTATGGTGCCATTGATACGCACTACCCTGGGCGGCAGAGGGACAAGCATGCTTACCGCTTCATTGCTGCTAGGGATTATGATTCTCCCTACTATTATCGGAGTGAGCGAATCAGCTATCCGTGCCGTACCCCGCAGCTATTATGAAGGCTCTCTGGCTCTGGGAGCCACTAAAGAGCGCAGCGTGTTCTTTTCTGTGCTTCCCGCAGCTAAGTCGGGCGTGCTGGCCGCCGTAGTGCTGGGCATAGGCCGCGCTATAGGCGAAACAATGGCCGTTATAATGGTCGCCGGCAATCAGGCCCGTATGCCCGACGGGCTGCTGGAGGGAGTGCGTACCCTTACGGCTAATATAGTCATGGAAATGGGCTATGCGCAGGATTTGCACAGGGAAGCCCTAATTGCCACGGCCGTAGTGCTCTTCGTATTTATCCTTATAATAAATCTTAGCCTGTCCCTGCTGAGAAAGAGGTCTAAATAGTATGAATATAAAATATAAGAAATCTGTCCTCTCCATAATTCTCCGGACGCTGGTAATTGTAGCCGCATGCATTACCGGCGGTACTCTGCTTTATATAGTAGGCTATATATTGATAAACGGCATTCCGCATTTGAGTCCCGAGCTGTTTAGCTGGGAATATAATTCGGAAAATTTAAGTATGCTGCCCTCTATAATCAATACCCTTATAATTACGGCGCTGTCTCTGATTATAGCCGTCCCTCTTGGTATTTTTTCAGCGATATATCTTGTTGAATATGCTAAAAGAGGCAATAAGCTTGTGGGCGTTATCCGAATTACTGCCGAAACCCTTTCGGGCATACCTTCCATAGTATATGGGCTTTTCGGCATGCTGTTCTTTGTTACCGCTTTGAATATGGATTATTCCATACTGGCCGGCTCGCTGACTATGTGCATAATGATTCTTCCCCTTATAATGCGCACGACGGAGGAGGCGCTTAAGTCTGTGCCTGATATATACCGCGAGGGCAGCTTCGGACTGGGCGCGGGCCGTCTGCGCACGGTATTCCGCGTCGTACTCCCTTCGGCCGTGCCCGGCATCCTTGCGGGCGTCATTCTAAGCATAGGGCGCATAGTGGGGGAAACGGCGGCCCTGATATATACCGCTGGCACCTTTGCCGATATTCCTGAGAGCATAATGGATTCGGGACGCACCCTTTCGGTGCATATGTATACTCTTTCCCGCGAGGGCCTGCATATAGACCAAACGTACGCTACGGCTGTGGTGCTCCTGATTGTGGTAATACTTATTAATTCTCTGTCCGCCTTGGTGGCTAAAAGAATAACAAAAAGGAGAGGGGAAGCATGAAAATACAAGTTAGCAATCTAGACCTGTTTTACGGCAGCTTTCAGGCGCTCAAAAATATCAATCTGGATATTGAAGAAAATCAGATAACCGCTTTTATAGGCCCGTCCGGCTGCGGCAAGAGCACGCTGCTGAAAACCCTGAACAGAATGAACGATCTGGTGGAGGGCTGCCGCATAAACGGCCGTGTTACGCTGGACGGAGCGGATATATATAAGGACCTGGATGTAAATCATCTCCGCAAGCGGGTGGGTATGGTGTTTCAGAAGCCCAATCCCTTTCCCATGAGCGTATACGACAATATAGCCTACGGGCCGCGCACCCATGGCATACGCTCTAAGGCCAAGCTGGACGATATAGTGGAGCGTTCCTTAAAAAGCGCGGCTATTTGGGAGGAGGTAAAGGACAGGCTCAAGAAAAGCGCGCTGGGGCTTTCAGGCGGACAGCAGCAGAGATTATGCATAGCCCGGGCTTTGGCGGTAGAGCCTGAAGTGCTGCTTATGGACGAGCCTACCAGCGCTTTGGACCCCATCTCCACTTCCAGAATAGAGGACCTTGCGGTTGAATTAAAAAAGAGTTATACTATAGTCATAGTTACGCATAATATGCAGCAGGCGGCCAGAATATCCGATAAAACTGCGTTTTTCCTGCTGGGCGAAATAGTAGAGTACGCTGACACCGAAAGCCTGTTTTCAGTACCTAAGGATAAGCGTACCGAAGATTATATAACGGGGAGGTTCGGCTGATGAGAAATAGGTTTGACCAGGAGCTGGATAAGCTTAATACCGAGCTTATAGAAATGGGCGCGCTCTGCGAGGAGGCTATTTTTTCGGCCGCGCGCGCGCTGGCCGAAAAAAATAAGGCGCTGATAAAGCACACGTTTGATATAGAAGAGGAGATAGACCGCAAGGAAAATGAAATTGAAAGCCTGTGTCTTAAGCTTCTGCTTAAGCAGCAGCCTGTAGCGCGCGATTTGCGGCTTATCTCCTCTGCGCTTAAAATGATAACCGATATGGAACGCATAGGAGACCAGGCCCGCGATATTGCCGAAATAACCGGATTTGCAGACCTGGCGGGCAGAGAGCTGGAGGACATTAAGAAAATGGCTTCGGCTACGGGAAAGATGGTCACCAGCAGCATAGAGGCCTTTGTGCGCCGGGAATTAGATATGGCTCAGAAGGTAATAGCCTCGGATGATATTGTGGACGGGCTGTTTAATGCGGTTAAAAATGAATTGATACTTATGATAAACGACGACATAAAAAACGGCGAGTACGCTATGGATATGCTTATGATAGCCAAATATCTTGAACGTATAGGAGACCATGCGGTTAATATAGCCGAATGGGTGGAATTTTCCATAACCGGCTCTCACCGCAATGACAGCGAGGCGGGAAATATATGATTTACTGCGTAGAGGACGATCCCGGTATAAGGGAGCTGATTGTTTATACCCTTAACCATTCGGGCTTTGAGGCGAAGGGCTTTGAACGCGGAGAGGATTTATTTCCTGCCTTGAAGGTATGCCGGCCCCAGCTTATACTTTTGGACGTTATGCTTCCGGGCGAGGACGGAATAACCATTCTTAAGCGTATAAAGGCAGGGGGCAATTCGGTGCCGGTTATTATGGTTACGGCTAAAAGCGCCGAATATGATAAAGTGGTCGGGCTGGACTGCGGGGCGGACGATTATATAACCAAGCCGTTCGGCATGATGGAGCTGCTTTCCAGAATAAGGGCGGTGCTGCGGCGCTGCGCGCCTTTAAAAAGTATTATCGCTATGGGCGGCGTGGTTGTGGATAATGAAGCTCATACTGTGACAGTTAAGGGCAAGCCGGTGGAATTGACGTACAAGGAATTTGAATTGCTGCGCTGCCTTATGGAAAACCCCGGCAAGGTGTTTACGCGAGACATGCTCTTGGAGCGCATATGGGGCTATGATTTCGGCGGCGAGACGCGGACTGTGGACGTGCATGTGCGCACGCTCAGGCAGAAATTAGATGGAGCGGATATAGTTAAAACTATAAGAGGCGTGGGCTACAGCGCGCGCCTGGAGGAGGAGCAGGATGAGAAAACGATTTCTACGTAATATTTTTTTGCTTTCCGCTTTTGTTATAATAGTTACTGCGGTATTGGTCAGCAGCGTGATATACAGACAGTTTTATGAGGAAATGCAGCTGGAGGTACGCCAGGAGGCGGAACGGATTTCGCAGGACCGGGAATTGGATTTAACTACCACCAGCGGACGGAGGGTTACGCATATTGCGCCGGACGGCCGGGTTTTATACGACAGCGAGGCACAGGCTGAGGATATGGAGAACCATATGGAGCGGGAGGAAATTAAGGAAGCCTTTGCTTCGGGCGAGGGGGAGGCCTCGCGCCTTTCGGCTACTTTAGGCATACAAACCTATTATTATGCCGTGCGCCTTGAGGACGGGAGCGTTATAAGGGTGGCGCAGAGCACCGAGAGCAGCCTGTCTACGCTGCTGGGCTGCGTACCCTATGTGATATTAATAATGGTTTTGGTGTTTTTGGCTGCGATAGGAATAGGGCGAGCGCAGGTTAAAAGAATTGTGGAGCCTATAAACAGTATGAATTTGGAGGAACCTCTTTCAAATGATATTTATGAGGAATTTGCGCCTTTGCTGGCCAGGCTGCAGAAGCAAAAGGAGCAATTAAGCGCTCAGATGGCGGAATTGAACAGCAGGCGGGAGGAATTAGCCTCAATAACCAGCAATATGAACGAGGGTCTGGTGGTGCTGGATAAAAAGGGCTTGGTGCTCTCTATAAATAACAGCGCCCGCAGGATATTCAATTGCGACAACCAGGAGGTGCTGGGATGCCATTATGTTTCGCTAAACCGCGGCATGCCCTTTAAGGAGGCGGCTGAAAAGGCGCTTTTGGGAATGCGCGGAGACTGCGTTGCTGAATTGGACGGCCGTACCTATGAGCTTTTTTCAGCGCCTATTATGGAGAACGGCGAGACTGCCGGCGCGGTTATGCTGGTAATGGATATTACTGAAAAAGCGGAGGCCGAGCAGAGGCGCAGAGAATTTACCGCTAACGTATCCCATGAATTGAAAACTCCCCTCACCTGTATAATGGGCTATGCCGAGCTGTTAAAGGAGCGCATGGCTTCGGGCCGGGACGGCGTTGAATTTGCCGCTAAGCTTTATAATGAGGCGAGCAGGCTGCTCAGCCTTATTGAGGACATAATTAAGCTTTCTCATATAGACGAAGGGCAGGAGCTTAATAAGGAACGGGTAAATTTAATGGAATTGGCTCTTGAGGCGGAAAGAGCGCTGGCTGAAAAAGCGGAAAAAGCAGAGGTGACTATTGAAGTTAATGGAAGCGAAGCGTTTGTTTTAGGTTCCAGACCGCTTTTATACGAATTGGCTTACAATCTTTTAGATAATGCTATTAAGTATAATAAAAAGGGTGGAAAAGTAACTGTTTTGGTAACTGACGACGGACGGGGGCCGGTATTCAGCGTACAGGATACGGGCATAGGCATAGCGCCTGAATTTCAGGACAGAGTTTTTGAGCGCTTTTACCGGGTGGATAAGAGCAGGTCGCGGGAAACGGGCGGAACGGGGCTGGGTTTAGCCATTGTTAAAAATGCTGCGGCTCAGCATGGCGCCGAGGTAACGTTAGAGAGCGCGCCGGGGATTGGTTCGGTGTTTTCTGTGCATTTTAAGGCGGAAAAATAACTGAGCGTTCGCAAAAAATTAAAGCCCCGCGGCCTAAAGGCCGCGAACGCCGCCGCCCCCCGGGGCTTTAATTTTTTGCGAACGCTCAGTTATTTCAGTATTTAATTCAATACAACCTTGCCTGAAAGCCACGATTCAATAATTTTGTCTACGGGAATATTGGTCTGAGCTTTAAAAGCGGCGATATATTGGTCCGTGTTTATGGTTTTAAACTGATATTCGCTTTGCAGACTTTTCAGGGCCTTAAAGAAAGCTTCATCTCCAATCTGCTGATTTAGGGTATCCAGCATAAGGGCGGTTTTGCTGTAAACCATGGTTTCGTATGCCAGGTAGTCCTCAAACTGATTTACCGGTTTATTTATAGTCATATCCAGTTCAGTATGCCGCTGGTTAAGCTCGGCCATGGCAAAACGGTAATTGTTGGATATATAGTAATTAAAGTAGGTACGGTAATCCTCGGGAGTTTTGGTCTTTTTATAGTACACCATAGTAGAATATTCGGCTAGTCCTTCGTCTATGAAGGCTTCGCTTACCTGGTTGTTGCCTACGGTGCCGTACCACCATTGATGCGCCGTTTCATGCACTACCACATGCTCCAGAGTTAGCAGATTTTGTAGCTTATAAAACTGCTTGTTTATAAATACTATGTTGGGAAATTCCATGCCCCCTATGAAAAAGTCTGATTCGGCTACGGTATATTGAGGATATGGATATTCCCCGTAAAGCTCATTGAAGATTTTAACGGCGCTTACGGCAAAGTCAAGCGCTTTTTTGCCTGTTTCTTCCTCAGTAAAATATGAATAGACTATTGTGTTGCCTACCTGCTCGCTCAGGAGCTTATAGTTAGTACTGAAAGCGCAGGCAAAGTCCCGGACGTTGTCCGCTTGGATATTCCATACCGTTTTCAAAGGATTGGACTGGTCCTTTTTAGTTATAACGCCCGTTGAAGCCAGGGTATATTCCTGGGGCAGGGTAAGGGATACCTCGTACAGCGCTGATTCACTAAAGAATGGGTCGCCTGTGGAATAGTATGGGTTTTTAACGAATCCTTCGTCGTAGCCGCATACTATTGGATACCAGTTGCCCAGATTAACGCCGAAATCAGAATAGCCGAAACGCCCGGACGCGTTGGGCAGGGTTATTGTGAAATCCATCTCCAGCTTTACCGACCTGTTTTTATTTAGCTTGGGTATTTTGACGTTTAATATCTGATTGTTTTCTTCCAGGCCGGTCTGTGCTTCTTTGCCGTTGGCTTTTATGTTGGTGACTTCTATTCCTCCTGCGCTGAACCCGTTAGGATAAGCCAGTTCCATCCATTCCTGGGGAAATGGTGCGTTTTCCTGCGAGGCAAAGGCGTTTGGATAAAGATGCAGGCTAAGGCTGTCCAGCGCCGTTCCCGTTTGATTCAAATAATTAAGCGTCATGCTTCCTCTTAAGACATGAGTAGAGGGGGAGTATTCCGCTTGAATTTGATAAGTACTTTTCTTTGCATCCCGTGTGGGCGAACCGCTGGGGAGCAGCATTACCGTCAGTACGATTACAAGTATGACTGCCGCGGCCGCGGCAAGCCAGATACGAGTTCTTTTGTCCTTAAGGGAAATTCTCATATTATTGCCCTCCGGATTAAGAATTGTTTTATATATATGTTCGGACGAGACAAAACATGCTTTTGGGTTTTTGAAGAGGAGCTTTTTATTTGACAGAAGAAATTGTAAGCCTGCGGCGCATTAAGCGCCGCAGGAAAAAGGAGGGCGCCTCCCGGTTAATGGATTCTACGAGGCTGATTGAGCCACAGCGGCTTTTTTTGTTTTATGAATTATTTTCCAGGCGCCCGCTTATCCTGCTCCCCGCCCGCCCGCCCCTAGGCCGGCCCCCGCAGGGACGCAGAACTTTATAGAATCATGAGCTTCCCCCGCAGAGGCGGCTTTGGGTATCGTGGGAGGCCGCGGCTTTGACGGCTTTACTTCAGCCTGCTTCTGACGGCCCGCCTTTAGGTATAAGAGAGAAATAATATTGCGCTTCAACAAAAAATAAAAAAGGCCGCGCGGACTTATCATCCGGCATACGGCCTTAAAAATTTTTAAAACAACGGCATATCAGCGTTTGGGAGTTATAACCACGCGGCGGTTTGGCTCTTCGCCCTCGCTGGCGGTGGTTACATTTTCATCGTTTTGAAGCGCATAGTGAATTATGCGTCTCTCGTAGGGATTCATAGGCTCTAAACGCATTCTGCGCCCGCTGCGCACAGCTTTTTGAGCCAAACGGTGAGCCAGTCGAACCAGAGTTTGCTCTCTGCGGCCCCGGTATCCCTCGGTATCCAACGTTACTCTAAGATATTCCTCCCGGTCCCTGTTTACTGTTAAGGATACGAGGTACTGCATGGCGTCCAGAGTTTCTCCGTGATGCCCTATTATTTTCCCCATGTCCTCTCCGCTTATATCTATATATAAGCCGTCCTCAGTCTGTACTCCCTTTAAGGCGCAGGTTATTTTCATGTTATCTAAAAGCCCTTTAAGGAAGAGTATGGCAGGATGGCTATCTTCAAGGGGCTCCCCTTCGCAAATTGCGGAGGGCTCAGTTTTTTGCTGAGCAGGAGCTGCGGTACGCTCTTGGGCTTTTTTAGCGGGGCTGTTGGTTTCGCCGACCTTTTTTTCTTTAGCGGCCTGAGAAGTGCTCTGAGGAGCGGCCTGAGGCTGCCGGGGCGAAGCCGGGCCTTCTTGATTCTGGGCGTCGCGCTTGGCCAGGCGTACCTTGGCCAGACGGCCCCCTAGGCCGAGGAAACCTTTACTCCCCTCGTCCAGAATGTCAATGGTGGCCTCGTCAAAAGCAAGTCCCATCTGTTCCAGTCCCTTAAATATAGCTTCATCTATAGTTTTAGCTTCAATCTCTAAAAAGTTTTCGGTATTGCTCATTAGTAAAAGCCTCCGTTCTATTATTTACAGACGGGTTTATCCGACGTTAGCGCCGCGGCAAATTATTTTGCCGCCGCCTGCGCTTTGGCTTCCTTGCGTTTATCCATTACATCCAGCACTTTATTTATTACATAGCTGGCAAGCATCATTATAAAGCTGGAGGTTACCCAGTATATGGCTATGGCGCTGGAGGAGGAAAGTCCGAAGTATACGAACAATATGGGGAAGAAAATGCCCATGAATTTATTTACGCCCTGCCCGGCGTTGGGATTTGCAGGATCAGCCGCAACGGGATTCATTTTCTGATTGAATTTAAAGCTTAAAAGCTGTACGGCTCCGGTGAGAATAGGCAGAATAAACAGCCCGTTGAAGCCCGTTCGTACGGCTCCGGGAATGAGTCCGTACATCCAGGCCGCATCTCCGGCAAAGGCTGCCGAGCTGATTATTTCGCTGTTCATGCCGCTGAAAAGAGAGCCGATTATAGCTACATAGCGGTTTATTATAGACAGGGAAAACGCGGCGTCGGGCTGCCAGATATTTTTAACCCATAAAAAGCTGTTTGTGGACAGCCAGTCGGAAGTAACGGTAGAAACCGTCTGGGAACCGCTTTTGAGCACCTGCTCGGCGGCGGGCAGAAAGTTATGTATGCCCGAAGAGGCCGAGGCGGCCAAATAGCCGGGAGCGCTGGCGTCCCCAATTCGCAGACCCTCAAGGGCAGTCTTAATATTATCCATTAAAAGCTGGTTCTGCGCCTGCGCCATGGAATTAAAGACGGCAAAAAAGGCTATAAGCAGAGGATAGGCGATAAAGGGCGCAAAGCAGCCCTTGGGCATAAGCCCTATTCCATGCTGCCGGCGTAATTCCAGCGTCTTGCGCGAAAGCATCTCCTGGTTGTTCTTATAGGCCTTGGTGATTCTGTCCATCTCGGGCTGAATAAGCTTCATTTTGCGGGTGTAATCACGCTGCCCTTTGCGGGAATAAATATCCAGCGGCAGACATATCAATCGCAGCAGCAGCGTGAAAAGCACTATGGTAAGACCAAAATTGCCCGTTATGAAATCATTCATCCAGGTGAAAAGATTAATTAACCATTGGGTCATTATTATATCCGCGATTTATTCCCTTGGGAATAAATCCTCCTCTTTTGAAGATTTATTGCGCGGCTTTTTTTCAGGCACGGGGTCGTAGCCGCCTTTGGAAAACGGGTTGCAGCGAATAATGCGCCAGGCGGCCAGGGCGCAGCCCTTAAAGACGCCGAAGCGTTCTATAGCCGTGTAAGCGTATTGGGAGCAGGTAGGCAGATAGCGGCAGCAGGGCGGCCGGGCCGGGGAAATGTTCTTCTGGTAAAAACGTATGGCCGCAAGAAACAGGCGCCTCATGGCTTGTCCGTCCCAGCATGAGCAGGAGCAACAGCAGAAACAGCGGGAACAACATGAGCAGGAGCATCAGGAGAAAATAATCCCGCGCGGCTTAAAAGGGTTTGCATATCCTTTAAAAGCGCCGCATAAGACGCGCCCCGCGCGCTGAACCGGGCTATGAAAAGATAGCTGTATCCAGGCTGCATAGCTTTAAGGCTGGCCCGCGCGCATTCGCGCAGCAGTCGCTTTATGCGGTTGCGCTTTACCGCCTTGCCCAGCTTTTTGCTGACTGAAAAGCCCAGACGCAGTCCCATACGGTTTTTAACATACACAAGAATTAGGTATTTGCCGGCGCAGGAAGCGCCTTTACGGTGTACATAGGCGAATTCCTTGTTCTTTTTGAGCATGTATTGCTTGAGCATGCGTCTTTACTTTATCCGCCGTTAAGCTTAGGCGGAAAGGCGCTTGCGGCCCCTGTTGCGGCGGCGGGCGAGTACGTTGCGGCCGTTTTTAGTGCTCATGCGCTTGCGGAAGCCGTGCACCTTGCTTCTGTGTCTTTTTTTGGGCTGATAGGTTCTTAACATTTTAATATCTTCCTTTCTGATTAAGGCGTATAAAGCCTGATAGTCTAAATGGACGTTAGATATTATAGAGTACGCAGGGGCATTCTGTCAAATAAAATTGCGCATTCCCCTTGAAAAGGGGCTTTAGAGAGCGCCTGAAAACGTATGGCGGATTCGCGGGGATAAAAAAGCAAAACCGCAGGAGTATAAAAAGCAAAACGCCGCTTTGGCTCACCGGCCCCAACGGCGTATAGTTTCTTTTAAACGGAGGGTAATTTGCCTGATAAGCGCCGCAGCCAGGATATTAATCATCTCTTAGTGGCGGGAGCAGGCCCTCCTTGGCAAGAGAATAGGAATGAATTATATCGTCTATATAGTCCTTGCGCACCTTGCATACTCTGTAGCCGTTATAATCCACCATATAATAATTCATATCCATTTCATAAAAGCTGGCGGTTATGGAATAGGGAATATTTTCACCGTTGTCATCCTTTACATATGAGGTGGTGTTGAGACTGAAGGAAAACACCTCTTCTCCGTATTCCTGAGGGTCGCTTTCCTGAATGCGCGCGGCAAGGCTTATGCTTATAAGCTTGGCGTAAAAGGCGCGCATGGAGGCCTCGGGCAGGGTCTGGCCGTTAAGGGAGAAGGTAGTAAGCTTAACAATTTCACCCGAAGCGTCCAGAATGGGATTATGGTCGTCGTCCAGCTTGTTTTTGCGGGTAATGTCTATGGTTTCCTTTTTCCCCTGAATGGTTATATCAATGCTGTTCATATTGTCTATGTGCTGCATTGCAAAGCTGAGATTGGCTATATCCATTGCGTCGGTGCGCAGAAGATTGACTGAAGCCGGGCTTATGGTATATACCTTCAGGCTCTTGAGATTTACCTCCTCCAGCAGCTTGCCGCTTTGGTCGTGCATGGAATAGGTTAAGGCGTAGCGGTCGTCCGAGCCCTCTACCGGATTGCCGATTATCAGAATCTGAGAGGGATAGTTTTCCTTTATTACCGGCTCCCCGTCCTCTTTTACCTCGGCCTGGAACATAGCCAGGCGCAGATAATAGTCGTCAAAGCCGTATTTATCCCAATCCTCCTCAGCGCTTTCAGCCACATAGCCCGACATGGTTATGGCCGAAAGACTTTCAAAAAATGTGTTAAGCTTGGTGGAATCAGTATCGCAGAGAAAGGGAGAGATTATCTGCCAGAGATTGCTGCCTGAAATTAAATCGTTACTGTATATCATGGTCAGGCCGTCTCCGCCCTTGCGGTCTATGGTTATATAGTTTACAGCTCCCGGCTGCACGTCTATTCCAGGCAGGTCACGAAATTGGTCCACCGTTTTGGTAAAGTATTCCCCAATTGTCTGGTGGCCCAGATAAAGCTGGGAGGAAGAAACGTCCATAAAATAATACTGGTTTTCAGGTCCGTATTTGTTTCCTATGAGGTAGGTGTATACGCCCTTGTTTTTGACGGTTATGCTGACGCGAACGGGGTTGCTGGCGCTGTCTAAGCCGTAAAGAGCAAGCTCCTCTTCGGTAGAAGGCGCTCTGCCTAAATCGCGCAGCGCGCGCAGCGTGGTGCAGCGGTTAATAAGCATCATAAGGTTATACTGGCTTATGTCGGTATTGTCGCGGTTTTCTATTATCCAGGTTATTCCGTCGGCGTCGGCGGCGTCCCGGATGACCGAATAGGTATCCTTTGCCGAATCGATGGTAACGCGCTCTATATCCTCCTCCTCGCATGAGATGAGGTCTATCATGCCGTCTGAGTTAGTATTTTGCTCCTGGCTGTTTTGCTGCTCCTGCTTTATCATGGCTACGGCGGTTATGACTGAGCCGGCAAGTATAACTATTGCGAGGATGAGAGCGACGAGCATTCTGGTCAGGGATTTATCAGCCCGGCTGCTCATAGGTTTTTCCTCCTTCTGTAGATTATAAAGCCGGTGCCCAGGATAATGATGGGCAGTACCGCTATTACTATGATTACTATGATTCTGACTGACGCCAAATCAGATATTACAAAGGAATAATCCGCTATGGCCTTGGCGGTTATGGACAGGCTGTCCAATTTATTTTCCACCCAGCTTATACTGTTGACCATAAGGCTTTGGTTGCCTTCGCTGTTCTGGCGGGCTCCCATTATTATTTCGCTGGAGCCGAATACTACTATGCGGGTGTATGCATCGCCCGATATTGAAGCGGTATCGTGTACGCTCAAAGCCATTCCCACGCAGTGCGGCTCGGCCAGATAGCTGTCCAGCTTATTTGAATACGAGCCGTTGAGATAATCCTCTATGGGAATGGAAAGACTGCTCTCGGAGGAGGTTAAAAGGTCTGTCTGTTCTATGCTCTGGTTTGAGGGAGAATAATATTCCAGGCTGAGCGCCTCATGCACATATACGTTGACGGCTCCCTCGATAAGGGGGTCGGTTATATCGTGGGAGGAAAGATGGGGTACTAATTCCACGCCTGAAAGCTCGGTGCGCATGGAGGAATCCTGCTCGTAGACCACATCTGAGCCCACCTTTATCATGTAATAATCAAGCAGGGCCTTAAAATAGGTTAAATCTTCCTGAACAGAGGGGTCGAAGAACATAACCAGCTTGCCGTGATTTTTAAGGAAGGCCTGAAGCAAGTCAAATTCTTCCTTAGTAAGGTCGCTGGAAGGACCTACAATCATAAGCACGTCTCCCTTTTGCAGCTTGGAGCCGTCGGTGATAAGATTGAGCTTTTCCACCTGGAAATTGGCGCCCTCTAATGAATCGGTTATATTCTGCACGGCCGAGGCGTTGGCGGGGTCGTCTGTCTGCTCGCCGTGGCCCGAAAGCATGTATACGGCAGTAGGCTCTTCGTCAATCATAAACAGCAGGGCGTTGGTAAGCCTCTGTTCCAGCACCACATATTCCTGACCTTCCTCAGTAGTGCGGTAATAGTCCGAATAGGTTATAACGCGGAATTTGTCCTCGGCTGCGTTGGTTACTACTAAAGTGCCGTCCGAAACGGTTGCGCTGCTGGTGCTGAATTTGCGCAGCAGAGCGGGATTGGTGGCCGGGTCCACAACCTTGACCTCTATTTGGTTATTGGCCGCCGTATAGCGTTCCAGCGTTTTTTCCACTATAGTGCTTTGAGTGTTGTCGTCGGCAAATGAATATATGACCAGCTTTTGGTCTATACGACCTATTACGTCGTTGGAGAGCTCTGAAAGAGTATAGAGCTGCTCCTGCGTAAGGTCCGCTTTTAAGCCGGCGTTTTTTTCTACCAGGCTGAAGATTATATTTACGCAGACGGTAACTACTATTACTGTTATGATAAGCGCCGTATTAAAGCCGCCGTATTTGAGCAGCTTGCCGTAATCCCTGTGTTTTTTCTCCCTGCGAGCGGAGATTATTTCTTTATTATTAGCCTCCTGGGGCTTGTTTTCGTCTTTTTTCATTTAATTACCACTCCATCTTCTTCTTTCAATGAGCTTGGCCGTGACAAACAGGCAGGCCGCCGTAACCGTTATATAATAGATAATGGGGGAAAGGCCCAGTATACCGCTGGTAAATTCGGTAAAGCGGCCAAATAGGGCCAAGGCGTTAAGCGCGTCTCTTAAAAAGCCGGAGCTTATCATTGCAACTGCCTGGGTGCCCATCATCAAAAGAAAGAATATGCCGAAGGTAGCCACCGCGGCTACTACCTGACTTTGAGTGCAGGCTGAAATTAAAAGGCCGACGGCCATTGCGGTACAGCCCATAAGGAAGAAGCCGATATAGCTTGTGAAAATCTCACCTGCGCGGGGAGAGCCCAGCACGGCCAGGATGATAGGGTAAATAACGCTCAGAACCAGAGTTATGAGCAGCACGCACGAGGCGGCGAAAAATTTGCCCAGCACTACTTTATATACAGGCAGGGGGGAGGTGAGGTAGAGCTGGTCTATCTTAAGCCTGCGTTCTTCGGAAAAGGAGCGCATGGTGAGCAGGGGAACTAAAAAGGCGAAGGGGGTCGCCATAGTTCCAAGGGTCATGGCAAAATTGGCGTTGGAATTATAGCCGTCTCCGTTTATATTGCCTATAAGGAATATAAGGCCAAGCACCAGCATGAAGATACCCACGAACACATAGCCCATGGGAGAGCTGAAATATGCGCGCAGCTCGCGCTTGAAAACCGCGTTCATTTAAAAATCCTCCTTTGCCGTTCCGGTTAATTGGAGGAATATATCCTCCAGAGTATAGTCAAGGTAGCGCATAAGCAGTATGGGAGTGCCCGCCTTGCCCATTATATTGAATATTACGCGGCGGACGTCCGCCCCCTTATCGGCGGTTATAAGAAAATCATAGCTGTTTGATTCGCGCACGCCAAGATTATCCACATTGATAACTCCGTCGATAGCGCGGAGCGCGCGGGCTGTGGCCGCTTCGGGGCCGGCTATGCGGACGGTAAGCTTAGCTGTTTCGCCCAGGCCCTGCTGGAGAGCGGCCAGGCTGTCCTGCGCTACAATATGACCGTGGTCTATAATTATAACCCGCTCGCAGACGTCGGCTACTTCGGGCAGAATATGGGAGGAAAGAATTATAGTGTGTTCTTTTCCCAGTCCCTTTATAAGGTGGCGTATCTCTATAATCTGCGTGGGGTCCAGGCCGACGGTAGGCTCGTCCAGAATTAAAACGGGGGGATTGCCCGTCAGCGCTTCGGCCAGGCCCACCCTCTGCTTATATCCCTTTGAAAGATTGCCTATTATCCGGGGGCCGACATCGGTAATGCGCACGAGCTCCTTTATGCGGTCTAAATGCTCCTTGCGGTTTTTATGAGGGACTTTCTTAATATCGGCCGCAAAGGAAAGGTATTCGTTTACCGTCATATCCATATACAGGGGGGGCTGTTCGGGCAGATATCCTATCCGCTTTTTGACCTCGGCCGGCTCTTTAAGGATATCGTAGCCGTCTACAAGGGCGGTGCCGCTGGTAGAAGAAATATAGCCTGTTATCATGTTCATGGCTGTGGTTTTTCCTGCGCCGTTGCGGCCCAGAAAGCCGACGATTTCGCCGGCGTTTACGGTAAAGCTTGCGTTATCCACAGCCAGCTTTTCGCCGTATCGCTTTGTTAGGTTTTTGACCTCAATCATTTTTATTAGCTGCCTCCTGATTTATATATAGGTATATTGGTATGCTTAATTATATAATTGAGCCGGGCGTCCCGCCCCTGTCCCGAGCGCCTTTAAAGCGCTCGGGACCAATAGGAGGGCGCCGCGAGCCTTCTGCCGTTAATTTGCTTCAGCGCTTTAAAAGCGCTAGGCATATTCGCAAAGCTTAATTCCCGGCGCCCGTTTATTTTACGCCCGCCCCCGCCCGGCGCCCAGGGAGTGCGCGCGTCCTAGCGGTAGGAGCGGTCCACGAAGCGGGTAAATTCGGCTTTCCAGGTGAGCTCAATGCTGCCGGTGGCGCCGTTTCTCTGCTTGGCTACTATTATCTGAGCAAGAGTTTTATCCTGTTCCTGGCTGTCGGTATAATATGCGGGCCTATGTATAAACATTACCACGTCGGCGTCCTGCTCTATCGCGCCCGATTCGCGCAAATCGCTCAGGACGGGAGTGTGGTCCGAGCGGGTGGCGGCGCCGCGGGAGAGCTGAGCCAGCACCATGATGGGGACGTTTAAATCCCGCGCAAGCACTTTAAGCTGGCGGGAAAGCTCGCTTACCTCCTGCTGGCGGTTCTCGGTCTTGCGGCCGGGAGAGCTCATAAGAGTGAGGTAGTCGATAATAACTAGTTTAAGGTCTTTGATGCGCCGGCATTTGCTGCGCACCTCGGCTACAGATATGCCTGCGGTGTCGTCTATATAGAGAGGAGCCTTTTCCAGCAGGGTCATGGTGGAATTGAGCCGCTCAAATTCCTCCTCGCTTATCTCGCCCCGCTTAATTTTCTCTGAATCTACGGCGGCCTCCGAGCTGATTATGCGCATGGCTACCTCAGCCTTTGACATTTCAAGGGAGAATATAGCCGTGGCTTGATTGTTTTTAATAGAAGCGTAGCCTGCGACGTTATGAGAAAAAGAGGACTTACCCATGGACGGACGGCATGCCACTATTACAAGACTGGCCGGCTGGAGGCCGCCCAGAAGTCTGTCCAGCTCCTTAAAGCCCATGGCTATTCCCTGAATCTGACCCTTAGTGCGGTAATATTCGTCTATGCGCTCGTAAATGTCAGGCAGGATATCCTTCATCTGGGCCAGAGCAGAGGCCTCGTTATTCATGGCGATATTAAAGATTTCCTTTTCGGCCGTCTCTATTATATCCTTAGAATCCTTTACGGCCGCGTAGCTGTCGGTGGCGGTAACGCTGGAAACGCTTATAAGCCGCCGCAGCTTATATTTTTCTATAACTATATCTATGTAATAGGATAAATTAGCTGTGCTGGGCACCGCCCCCGACAGCTCGGTTATATATTGAGCGCCTCCTATTAATTCCAGCGTGCCTCTTTTAACCAGCTCGTTCATTAAGGTTATGACGTCTACCGGTTTTCCGGCGTGAAAAAGCGCGCCGATAGCTTCGTAAAGCTCCTGGTGGTTGGGGCGGTAAAAATAGTCTTTATTTTTTATGCGCTCGAAAACGGGCGCTATGCAATCGCCCGACAACAGCATACAGCCGAGGCAGGAGCGCTCGGCGTCTATATCGTTGGGCAGAATCTGAGCGGCCTGAATTTCCATTTAAGCTCCTTATCTATTATAACATCTGCGCAGAATGCGCATTAACGTTTGTTTATATGCTTAGGGCCGAGCCTGCGCGCCTGAAACGCAAAAAAACAAGCTGGTCTTTTATATTATACAGCGTCCATGGTCCAATGTAAAGAAGAAACCTTTTTCAAGCGCAGAATTTACGTTTTTTTAATAGTTTGAGACCGCTAAGAAAGGCGCAGGGGACGCTTTGGCGCGGAGTCGTTCCGTTAGAGCGATATAACCCAGGGGCGGGGGCGGCTCTTGCGGCCGTGAAACGGCCGCCGGCCCGCGCTGCGCGCGGGCCGGGCAGGCTTTCAGCCTGCCAAGAGCCGCCCCCGCCCCTGGGTTATATCGCTCTAACGGCAAATACAGCCGCTATTTATTCAGCCGGGTATAATTTATTGAAAACTAAATCAAATTTTTCTAGTGCGAAATCCAGCTGCTCCTTGGTATGAGTGGCGGTATAGCTGGTGCGCAGTATGCTTTCCCCTTCGGGTACTGCCGGAGATATAACGGGATTTACATACACGCCGTTTTCCAGCAGCGCGCGTGTTATTATAAAGGTGCGCTCATTGGAGCCTGTTCTTACGGGCACTATTGGGGTTATGCCTTCGCCGCAGGGTATGCCCAGACGCTTAAAGCCATCCCGCATGTAATTCCCGTTTTGCAGCAGCCTCTTGCAGCGCTCAGGTTCGCTTTTTAGTATTTTCAGCGCCTCAAGGGCCGCCGCGGCGTTGGAGGGCGGGATGGAAGCGCTGAATATGTAAGGCCGGGATACATGCATCGCATAATCCACTACCCGTTCCTCAGACGCCATAAAGCCGCCGAGCGAGGCAAAGGATTTGCTGAACGTGCCCATAATTATATCTACTTCGCTTTCCAGCCCGAAATATTCGGCCGTGCCGCGGCCATGCTCGCCTAAAACGCCTATGCCGTGGGAATCGTCTACCATGACGCGCGCGCCGAAGCGCTTGGCCAGGGAAACTATTTCGGGCAGGTCGGCCAAATCTCCCTCCATGGAAAATACGCCGTCCACCACTATAAGCTTGCCTCTGTCCTCAGGCGCTTCCTTCAGCTTCTGTTCCAAATCGGCCATATCGTTGTGCCCGTATTTAACCAGCTTGGCAAAGCTAAGCCGTGAAGCGTCCATTAGCGAAGCGTGATTGGCTCTGTCAAAAAATATAATATCATGCCGTCCGCACAGCGCGGAGATAATGCCCAGATTGGTTTGAAAGCCTGTGGACCAGGTCATGGCCGCCTGCTTATTTAAAAAATAGGCCAGCTCCCTTTCCAGCTCCTTATGCAGGGTAAGAGTGCCGTTAAGAAAACGTGAGCCCGAACAGCCTGCGCCCAGCTCTTTCAGAGCGCGGCAGGCCGCGTCTATTACCCTCTCGTCGCTGGTAAGCCCCAGATAGTTGTTGCTGCCCAGCATTATAGTGCGTCGGCCGTCCATGATAACTTCGGAATGCTGTCGGGAGGAAATTTCGTGGAAATAGGGATAAATGCCCGCCTGCCGCGCTTGGTCGGCCGGGCTGGGTTCATAGCATTTTTGAAATAAGTCCATAATTTATACACTCCTGTTAATATATAAAATATAAAGATAAAGACAAGACATTATATCATTGAGAAGCGGTAATTGCAAATATTTATATTTTGCATAATTTGCGTTAGCCGTTGCCGGAGACGGGAGGGCGGCTCTTGCGGCCGTGAAACGGCCGCTGGGCCGGGCTTTTAAGCCCGGCCCCGGGCAGGCCCGGATTGTCGGGCCTGCCGTAAGAGCCGCCCTCCCGGCCGCGTCCGCTGAAAGCGGACGCGGCCCGCGCCGCCCGAAGCCCCGGCGCTTTTTAATAAACGCAGACAGGCTTTCTGAACCATGCTTTGCGGCATAGCCGCGTTATATCTGGCGCATAATAAGCAGGGCGCAGTTTTCAGGCTTCGCCGGCCGAAAGCCGGCAAAGTACTGTTTTTAAAAAGTGAAAAACGGCGATTATTCGAGATAATAAAGAATATTTCTGAAATTCTAGGCTTAAACTGATTTAAACAGCTCATTTCGCCTGAAATCGATGTTTATACATTAGAATTAAAGTGATATTCTTAAGAATAAAAAGTTTGAAAAATTTAAGCGGGAAAGGGGGACGGTTTTGTGGAAATAGATGTTTTTCCTAAGGACGTGGACGTAACGGTTTTCGGTCATACCTTCTGGATTAGGGAAACTTACCTTACATCCCTTTTATTAATAGCATTAATACTGGTTATCGCTCTTATAATACGTTTTGCGCTTATAAGGCGGTTTACTACCGACGTGCGTAAAATAGGCAGGGCGCAGCTTTTATGCGAATATCTTTTTAATATGCTGGAACGCTTTACTAAAGGCGCTGTGGGCAGCATGGGGCCAAGACTCTCGCCTTATATCCTGGCGCTGGCCTTTTATATTCTCCTAAGCGGAGTTATAGAGCTTTTCGGCCTGCGCACTCCTCTTTCGGACCTCTCGGTTACGGTTTCCTTCGGGCTTTCCACTTTTATAATAATCAATTATTACGGCTTGAAGGAGAAGGGGATTATAGGCAGGATAAAATCCTATGGTCAGCCCAAGCCTATAATAGCGCCCTTTAAGCTAATAAGCGATTTGGCTACCCCGGTAAGCCTGTCCTGCCGTATGTTCGGCAATATCCTGGGCGGCTATATTATTATGGAGCTGCTCTACGACGTATTGATGTCCGCTGTGGAAAAGTGGATAGTGGCCATTCCCTTCGCCTTTATTATTCCGGCCGCGCTGTCCCTGTATTTTACGCTTTTCCATGTCGCCATACAGTTTTATATCTTTTCCATGCTCAGCCTTACGTTTGTAAATGAGGCTGTGGAAAAGGAAGCGGCCTGACCTTTTGGCTTTGAGCTAAAATCGGGCGGTAAATAAGTTTATTTATACTCAGGAGGGTTTTTAATTATGGATTTATCAGTTTTAGGCGCGGCTATAGCCGTTTTTACAGGAGTGGGCGCAGGCATAGGCATGGGCTTTGCTACGGGCAAGGCCTGTGAGGCGGTTTCCCGCCAGCCTGAGGCTTCGGGCAAAATACAGGGCGTGCTTTTGCTGGGTTTGGCGCTGACCGAATCGGTTGCCATATACGGCCTGCTTATAGCTCTGCTGCTGATTTTTGTTAAATAGCCAACGCTGCGGAAAGGGTTTTAAGACAGATGGACGGATTATTTGGAAGCTGGTTATATATAGTCCTGCATATAGTCAATCTTGCCGTGCTTGTTTTTTTGCTCAGGCTTATAATATATAAGCCTATGAAAAAATTTATGGCTAAGCGCAGAGAGGAATTGGATAAGGAGATAGCCTCCCTGGACGAGGCCGCTGCAAAATCTGAGGGCGCTCGCGCTTTAATGGAGCAAAAGGAAAAGGAATTGGATAAAAAGCAGCGCAGGGATTATTACGAGGCTATGCAGAAGGCCAGCGCAAGCGCCGACGAATTAATAAAGGCGGCTCAAAAGGACGCCGAGGATATAATTAATCAGGCCGAGCGCCGCGCGGACGAAATAAAGCAGGGTGCAAACGAGGAGATACGCGAGGCGGCCGCGGTTATGGCCGTGGATATAGCCGCCGCCGTATTGCCCGGCAAGCTGTCTCAGAGCGAGCATGAGGAGCTGCTGGAGGCCAGCGTTGCGGAGGCGAAGAAGTATGGATAACGACCTTATAGTATATACTGCGGTTCCTGTGGACGATGCTGAAAAGCTTCGTCTGCAGGAGTTTTTTAAAGATAAATACGGAGCGGGCAGCGTGGCCTTCGGCGTTAAGCCCGACCTTATTGGGGGCATGCGCCTGGTTTTCAGGGACAGGATAGAGGATTATTCTCTCGCCGGTCGGCTGGGCAGCCTGAAACAGCGCCTTTCTTCGGGGGAAAAGCTTTCGGGCGGCTATCTTGAGGAGGAGGCTGCGGGCCGGTTAAAGGCTATAAAACGCAGATATGCCTTAAAAAGGCCCGGGCTTAAGAGCATAGACCCTAAAACAGGCGAGCCGTCGGGCACAAAGCGAAAATTGGCCAATCAGGGAGACAGAGCCGCCGAAATTATAGGCGCGCCGCGCCGCAGGCTGAACGGCTTAAGCTTTCAGCCCGTAAAAAACGCGATAGGACGGGTTATTTCCAGCTCGGACGGCATAGTTGAGGTTTCAGATATGTCGGGAGTAAGAATGGGAGAATTGATAAATTTCCATTCGGGAGCCTACGGAATAGCTATGAACCTGGAAAAGGACTATATAGGAGTTGCTGTATTTTCAGGGGACGACGCTATAGAAAGCGGCGAGGTGGCCTATGGAACGGGCAGGATTATGGAGGTGCCGGTTGGCAAGGGGCTGCTTGGAAGAGTAGTCAATCCAATGGGTATTCCCATAGACGGCCGGGGTGAAATTATCAGCTCGGGCCATATGCCCATAGAGGCGCCGGCTCCGGGAATAATAGAGCGCGGAGCGGTCAACCGGCCCATGCAGACGGGAATACTTTCTATAGACGCCATGACTCCCATAGGGCGGGGCCAGCGCGAATTGATAATAGGGGACAGGCAGATAGGCAAGACGGCTATAGCGATAGATACTATCCTCAACCAGAAGGATAAGGATATGATATGTATTTACGTCGCTATAGGCCAAAAAGCGTCTAAGGTGGCTGAGCTGGAGCAGCTTCTCCGCTCGAAGGGAGCGATGGATTATACTGTTATAGTCTGCGCCACCGCTTCGGATAACGCGTCCATGCAGTATATCTGTCCGTATGCCGGCTGCGCCATAGGCGAATATTTCATGCACGAGGGACAGGACGCTCTTATTATATACGACGACCTTTCAAAGCACGCGGTTTCCTACCGCACGCTTTCTCTGCTTTTAAGAAGACCGCCGGGCCGCGAGGCATATCCGGGCGATGTGTTTTATCTGCATTCACGTCTTCTGGAGCGGGCGGCGCAGCTTAATGAGAAAAACGGCGGCGGCTCGCTTACGGCGCTGCCTATAATAGAGACTATGGCGGGAGATATTTCGGCGTATATCCCTACTAACGTCATATCCATAACGGACGGCCAGATTTTTCTGGATTCAGAGCTGTTCCGTTCAGGTGTAAGACCCTCCGTAAACGTCGGCCTGTCTGTTTCCCGAGTAGGCGGCGCGGCGCAGGGAAAGGCTGTGCGCAAGGTTTCGGGGCGCATGAGGCTGGATTTGGCGCAGTACAGGGAATTAAAGGTGTTCGCTCAGTTCGGTTCGGATTTAGATCCGACTACGCGCGCCTCTTTAAATCGCGGAGAGCAGCTTATGGAAGCGCTTAAGCAGGGCCAGTATTCTCCATATTCATATGCCGAGGAGGCTATAATTCTGAATATTCTTTCGGAGGATTTATGCCCGCAGGTACCGCCGGAGCAGATAAATAAATTCCTGCACCTGGTGCTGGATAATCTAAAGCTTTCTCATCCGGAGGTCATATTTAATATTGAGCATGACGACGTTATAAGCGAGGACGGCCGTCAGACTATAATCTCTGTTATAAACGAGCTGCTGGCCGCGCCCGAGGAGTAATTATATGCAGAGCATATACGATATAAAAAATCGTCTTAAATCGGTAAACAGCACAGTAGAGCTTACAAGAGCAATGTATCTTATAAGCGCGAGCCGTATAAGGAAGGCCATGCGGCTTTATGAGAGCACGGACGTATATTTCAGGCATGCGCGCAGGGCTTTGAAGCACATTCTTGTAAATATGCCCAGCATTTCGCATAAATTTCTGCAGAGCGAGCATGACGAGCATAAGGATACGGCTTATATAGTGATTGCCTCCAATAAGGGTATGGCAGGCGGCTACAATCACGACATATGCACCGCGGCGCTGGAGCATATGAAGTCGTGCAAGGGCGGAATAACCCTTTTTACCGTAGGCAGCATGGCGGCTTCTTTTTTTAAGAGGGAAGGCTATAAGATAGAATACGAATATACTTCGATTATGAACGACCCGACCATTTCGGCGGCGCGCCGCATGATGGAGGGTATAAACGAGCGTATAGAGCATAACAGCATAGACCAGGTATACGTCGCTTATACGCATATGGACAGCACAGTAGTGCAGACGCCCAGGGTGGAACGGCTGCTTCCTTTGCTTTTGAGCGATTTTGAGGACGTAACCTTTCGGGATGAATTTGTGCAGGCACATGTAATGTATGAGCCTGACCCAGTTACTGTTATAAACGCGCTTGTACCTCAGTATTTGATGGGTATGCTTTATGGGATGCTGGTACAGGCCTATGCCAGCGAGCACAGCGTAAGGATGCGCGCTATGGACGAGGCTACGCGCAACGCTGAAGAGATGATAGGAGAGCTGGAGCTGAAATATAACGGCGCGCGTCAGGCGGCTATTACGCAGGAGATAACAGAGATAGTTTCGGGCGCGGGCGCAGTAGACGGCGTCAGCCGTTAAAGGAGGAATGGAAGTTGGAAGGCAAGGTTAGCCGTATAATAGGCGCCGTAGTGGATGTTGAGTTTTCTGATACTGCGGTGCCCAAAATACATGATGCAATCAAAGTGCCTATGGACGACGGGCATATCGTTTGGCTGGAGACGGCGCGGCTGCTGCCGGAAAATGCCGTAAGATGCATTTCGCTTAACGCTACCGAAGGCATGTACCGCGGCATGAAGGCTATAGCTACAGGCCAGCCCATAACGGTCAGCGTAGGAGAAGAAACCTTAGGCCGCACAGTAAATGTAACGGGCGAGCCTATAGATAATAAAGGTCCGATAAAAGCGAAAAAAGCCATGCCCATACACAGGCCGGCTCCCGATTATGCGCATCAGAGCTTTAAGACAGAGGTGTTGGAGACGGGCATAAAGGTTATAGATTTGCTGGCGCCCTATGTACGCGGCGGCAAGATTGGTCTTTTCGGAGGCGCGGGCGTAGGGAAAACCGTGCTTATATTGGAGATGATAAGAAATATAGCGACCGAGCACGGCGGATATTCAGTATTTACCGGTGTAGGCGAGCGTTCGCGCGAGGGCAGCGACCTTTTGGAGGAAATGACCAGCTCGGGAATAATTGAAAAGACGGCGCTTGCCTTCGGGCAGATGAACGAGCCGCCGGGCGCGCGCATGCGCGTAGCCTTTACCGGGCTTACAATGGCTGAATATTTCAGGGATGAAATGAAAAAGGACGTGCTCCTTTTTATAGACAATATTTTTAGATATATTCAGGCGGGTTCGGAGGTTTCGGCGCTTTTGGGACGTATGCCGTCGGCCGTGGGATATCAGCCCACACTTTCTCAGGAGATGGGCGAATTGCAGGAGCGGATAACCAGCACCCCCAACGGCTCCATAACCAGCGTTCAGGCGGTATATGTTCCGGCTGACGACCTTACCGACCCTGCTCCGGCGACCACATTTTCTCATTTGGATGCAACTACCGTGCTTTCGCGTTCCATTGCGGAGATGGGCATATATCCTGCGGTAGACCCGCTGGATTCTACTTCCCGAATTTTAGAGCCGTCTATTGTGGGGGAAGAGCATTATCGTGTGGCGCGCAGAGTTCAGGAGATACTTCAGAGGTATAAAGAGCTTCAGGATATTATAGTAATATTGGGCATGGATGAATTGAGCGAGGAAGACAAGCAGACCATTCTGCGCGCCCGTAAGATACAGAAGTTTCTTTCTCAGCCTATGTTTGTGGCTGAAACCTTCAGCGGTATTCCAGGCAAATATGTGCCTATTGACAAGACCATAGACAGCTTTGCGCAGATTGTAGACGGAAAGGCTGACGACATACCGGACGCGGCTTTCTTTATGGCTGGAGATATAGAGGATGTGCGCGCTAAGGCGGCGGCGCTGGAGGGTAGTGAATAATTATGACTCCGTTTAAGCTGGAAATAGTCACTCCTGAACGCACGTTTTATAAAGGCATGTGCGAATCAATAGTACTGGATACTGGTTCTGGAAAAATGGGAGTGCTTTACGGCCATGTGCCCGTGGTGGTTTCTCTTCCTCCTAGTGAGATAGTTGTAAAAATTGACGGGCTAGATAAAACGGCGGTTTGTTCGGGGGGATTTATGGAGATGCTGGGCAAGCGCGCTTACATTTTTGCGCAGAGTATAGAGTGGCTGGAGGAAATAGATGTTAAGCGTGCCATGGATGCGGCGCAGCGTGCCAGGCGCAAGCTGGAGACCGCAGACAATAAGTATGACCGTCAGCGTTATATTTGGGCTTTAGAAAGGGCGGAGACCAGGCTAAAGGCAATAGAGAAGAAGCAGAGGGATATTACTAAGTAATAAATGGCTGCGCCCAGCCTTTAGGCTGGGCGCAAAGTCTCAAGGTATTCCGGAAAGCAAAGCTTTCCGGAATACCTTGAGACTTTGCGCGTTTTGGCGCCATAGGCGCCAAAACGCGCAGTAGTTTATTTTAAAAGCTGATTTTATAAGTTTAATTGCGGCGCCTTTTAGGCGCCGCAATTAAACTTATAAAAAATATAAAAGAAGCAATAAGAATTGATGATAAACAAGAATATTATACAACATTAGGAGCTCTTTATTTAACTGAAGGAAAAAATGAAGAAGGAATAGAAAATATTCGTAAAGCGTATTCTATGAATGAAAAAGATGTTAGAGCATTAAATAATGCGGCTTATTATTATTTAACAATTGAAAAAGATTTATTAAGAGGATTTGAAAATCTTAAAGCAGCTTATTCAGAGGTACCTATAGGTTTAGATGAAGAGGATAGAAAAACAATAATAGAAAATTATGCCATAATGAAAAAAGCTTATGATAAATTTATGGAAGATGATACTAAAGAATTTAATATAACAGGATTAAAATTAATATATTAAAAGTGCTTTTTAGCACTTTTTTTATAAATATTTTTAGAGGGGTTCTGAGGAGTATGGAATTATTAAAGACAGATATAAGAAATTTAAATTATACAGGAAAAATGGATAAAAAAGACATACATTAAAGTTTAAGGATGTCTATTTACCTCCAACTATATTTACTGAAAATGAATAATTAATGAATAAAAATCCAATTGAAGAGATTAAATCTGAAGATGAGAAAGCATATATAGTTTTAATGAAGAAACAAGAATATAATAATAAAGAAAGTAATGAATCCTTTATATTAGGTGCATTTAAGGATGGAAAAATCCTTGATGAATATTATATAAGAGAAAATAATGGAGAATTTATAAAGGTTAAAAAGTATAAAGATGTAAAACTTACAGAAGGAAGTAATATTATAGAGCTATCATTAAATGGAGCAGATGTAACAAGCAAAATAGAAGTAAGTTTTAAGTAATAAATTTTTAAGGTTCAAAATTTATGGAGGAGTATAAAGCAGAATTGATTTAATTTTATAATTTTACTAAAATAAAAAAAATTCAAAATATAAATAATTCTACTTTTCAGTAAATTATCTTTATGATATTATAATTATGATAAGAAAAGAATGGTTTAAAAACATTTGTAACAATAAAATCAAATAATAAATATTTTTTTTGTTACAATTTGCAGAAAATTTTAAAAGTATAATCATTTTAAAAAATAACTAAATTGGTAGGGGGAATTTTTTATGTCACAACAAGTAAAAAAAATAGCATTATTAACTGGTGGGGGAGATTGCCCAGGTTTAAATGCAGTAATAAGAGCTGTAACAAGAACTGCTATACTAAATTATGGAATGGAAGTAATAGGTTATAAATTTGGTTATAGAGGATTATACAATAATGATTTCATGCCTCTAACTTTAGATAGCGTTTCTGGAATACTAAATAGAGGAGGCACTATTTTATATAGTTCAAATAAAGATAATTTATTTGATTATTTAGTTGAAGAAAATGGTGTTATGGTAAAAAAAGATGTTTCAGATGTTGCAGTTGAAAATTTGAAAAAAGAAGGAGTAGATGTATTAGTAGTAATCGGTGGAGATGGAACTTTAACTTCTGCAAGAGATTTCGCAAGAAAAGGTGTAAAAGTTATAGGAGTACCTAAAACAATTGATAATGATTTAGCATCTACAGATGTTACTTTTGGATTTAATACAGCTATTGATGTAGTAACAGAAGCATTAGATAGATTACATACAACAGCAGAGTCTCATCATAGAGTTATGCTTTGTGAAGTTATGGGTAGAGGTGCAGGATGGATTGCGTTAGAAGCAGGAATTGCTGGTTCTGCTAATGTAATATTATTACCTGAAATTCCATACGATATTAATAAAATTGTAGAGAAAATAAAGGAACGTGAAGCAGCAGGAAAACAATATAGTATAATTGTAGTTGCAGAAGGTGCAAAACCTAAGGATGGGGAAGTAGTAGTTGCCAAAATAGTTGCGGATAGCCCTGATCCTATTAGATTAGGTGGAATAGGTAATAAATTAGCAGAGGATTTAGAAAAAGTTCTACCAGGAAAAGAAGTTAGATGTACAGTTCTTGGTCATATACAAAGAGGTGGAACAACATCAACATATGACAGAATTCTGTCAACTAGGTATGGAGTAGCAGCAGTTGAATTAATAAATGAAGAAAAATTTGGAGAAATGGTTTGTTTAAAAGATGGTAAAATCTCAAGTGATAGCTTAGAAAATGTTATAGGTCAAAAATCAAAGCTAGTTGATCCTAATGGAGAATTAGTAAATGTGGCAAAAAAAGTAGGTATTTCTTTTGCTGATTAGGAAATTATAAGTGGTGGAGATTTACTTCACCACTTTTTAGTTTAAATTATTTCAAGGGACACTTCAAAATTTTCTGACAATATGCTATAATCAGAATAGGCAAAGAATACAGTAAGAAAGCTGGAGGGTATTATGAAAGAGATAAAGAAATATTTAGAATCAAGAATTGGAACATATGGATTTTTTTTCGAAGATTTAAAAAGTGGTTATATTTATGGATATAATGAAAACGTTCAGATGACGGCAGCAGGTTGTATGAAGTTGCCTATAGCAGTATCTTTAATTAAGGCTGAAGAAAATAAAAAAATAGATTTCTTAGATAAAATTAAAATTGACAGCAAAGATAAAGTATATGGAACAGGAATAATTCATGAATTTAATGAAAGAGAGT